>Ga0208223_1000007_pt1 | contig 66133 bp, 87 predicted proteins | sample LakMenE07Oct09ns_FD_150678 | JGI IMG/M metagenome (GOLD analysis project Ga0208223, IMG submission 150678) | Freshwater microbial communities from Lake Mendota, WI - 07OCT2009 deep hole epilimnion ns (SPAdes) | ecosystem: Environmental > Aquatic > Freshwater > Lake > Epilimnion/Euphotic zone ...
CAACCCCAACCCCAACCCCAACCCCAGAAGCCCCCAAAGCGGCCTCTGCAAAGCCCACCACGCCACAAAAGACAGCGGCCAGGGGCGAGGTACCGCGTCCCAATGTATCGGGCGATAGTGAGGCGCCTATCAGCCCTCGTGAGCATTGTGCCATATTGCTCGATCAGCTTTTTAAGAATGACGCTTTTCGTTCGGAGTTTGCGCCGATACTTGCCACGATGCTGGATAGCAATGTAGGGATAGTTACACGTTGCCTGGTCGAATCTAGGGACCTATTTTGTAATGGGGGTAGGGTATGAATGACAAAATAAAAGCGTGGGCTGTAATTGCCTTGTTACTTTTGGGAGGCTTATTGAAATGATAGAAAGAATCACAACCGGCACGGGGTACTTGTACCCCTTGACAAAAGATGAAGACGGAAACGAAGCTGATCATATCTCAGTATTTTGTGAATACTGGAAAGGGCAAAAGCCCGAGGAGTGTAACCGCTGGAGCCTTCAGGTAGGCAACAACAACGAGGAATGGTTCTCCTCATTAGATGCGGCATTGACCGCATATAGGGAGCTGAAATGAAAGACGAAAACGCAGGCGACCAGATGACGAAAGAATATCGTTTTTGGCTATATGATGAAATGACGCGCTACATGCAAGCTACAATGGACATCATAAAAAACACTCCCAATGAAGTAGAGCGGGATAAGGCGCTTGAGATAATGCGCTTGGATCATCTCCCGATCATTGAGCGCATGAAAGCCTATTAAAATCCACAAAACCACCACGCCCCGTCTAAGCGGGGCTAACACGAAATCCCCCAAGCCGCCCACATGGGCGGTTTTTTTGTGTCCGTCGCGTTTGTTGTGATGTTATAACATTGCATTGAGTCGGCGCATGGGCCTTGCCAGATTTTAGACGTCTAAAATCTGAAGCTAGTTCTGTTTACTAGGACCTAGGACTCAGGACTTTTGCCGCGCGGGTTTTGGCATGGGCCTTGCTTTGAGTTTGTCTAAGTTTTTTGCCTTTAATTGTTTTATAGGTTAATAATAATAATTACATTACTTATACTACTACTACGACCCTAAGCGAATTTTTTTGGGAGGGGAAAAGGAGGGAAAACCAAAAGCGTTCCCTAGTAGTACGTTGTTACCGTGTATGTAATGTCATTTCTCTCATACTTTGAAATTCCTCTTTCCTTACACCCACAGCCCGCGTCCCGCCTGATATTAGCTTTTTCTTATACTCTCCCCCCTCCAGCTCATCCGGCTAATCCTTGTTTTTCTTTCTGAGCGTCTTTGTTCGGTACATGAAATTTTCCCTTGTTTTTCCATCTTCCCACAACCGATTTATTTGTAAAAGTTCCGTTTTCATTCCTTAAAACCGAAGCTAACCGACGATTCTTGTCTCAAACAGTTGACGCCCCCTCAAAATTCGATTAAAATTTCACCTCCTTCAACTTTAATACACGGAGAACACCCATGTCAGCAGACCCACAGGACGAAAAGTTACACAAAATACTGGAAAAATTATATCCATTATTTTTAGACCGTCTAAAAAACGAGGGTGTTTTCGTACAAAAGACGGGGCCAAAACCACATAAGTTAGCAGCTAGCCGCATAAACAGTACCAAACACACTCTCTTTTTGCCTGAGCTAGACTTCTTTATTAGAGTCTGTCAGCAGAATCAGCAGCTTAGGCAGTGCGGGTTCATGGCGAGCGGTGAGGTGCGAGTGCCAAACCACATGGACGCTTACGACATATTGAATCCTTGGCTTGGGTTTGACATACAGGGCAAGGTGCAAGGCACATGGCAGCACCACGTATACATTCCGTCTGGAGCTTTGAAGATGGACGTATCCGAGCCGTACAACACGCGATTCGATTACGACTACAGAGTTAAAGCGGGAGCGCGTACCGTGTACATGCCGGGAGTGATTGATCGTACTAAGGGCAATATGCCCGTCAAAAGAAACCTGAGCGCGAGAGTCATAAACTGGACTGCACCCATAGACAGAGAGGTGATCGATGCGACGCGCACGTATTGGGAGTCCATGCCAGACGATGGAGGCAATAGCATCGTGACGAAAGCTACCATGATGGAGCTACTGGACCGCATGGAGTTGGGAGAGTTTGTGCCGGGGCAGATACCGTGGTGGGTAGACGTGTCAAACAGTGGGCAAGTGGTCAACAAACCCATGACAGAGACGCATATCGACGGTCTAATCACTCCCAAAAAGATAAGCATAGCGAAAGGATAACAGGAGGAGGGTTGACAACACACATAAAAATAGTGTATAATATACCTCAGTAAGTAAGAGAACTAACGCCAAGGATGGCGAGTTTTTTAGACAGTCTAAAACCTTGCCGGAAGGCATGAGGGATTGACAAAAGATAGAAAAAAGGTATATAATATACCCACAGTTTGAGAGACAGGAGCCGCACCTTATGCGGTGGCAACAGACCGACATTTTTAGACGGTCTAAAAACTTGCCGAAAGGCATGGGAGAAATAAGATGAGCAAGTTAGATGCAGTTGAGTGCCTGTTGAGCGATGCGCGTGGGCAGTATATCCCCCGTGACTTTGTTGCTAACTTTGACATGACTGAGTGGGGGCTGGATTATGAACGAGACAAGTGGGCATTAGACACCTGTGCCGCTGGACCGGATGAAGAGGGCTATTGGGACGCATGGGACCAGATACTAAACGAGGCTAAATACACTAAAGGTGGGAACACATGGTTCTTGCATCAAGATGGTGACTTATGGGCACTGTGCTATGACCTCATGACAGCGGAAGAGAAGTTCAACTTTGGATTTGATGACGAGTCTTTTTAGACGGTCTAATTTTTGAGAGGGTAAGACAATGCAAATCACGAACACACAAGAGCTAAAGCAAGCACTGCGGGCTGGCCCCTATGCTTGGCCGGGTGGGTATCCTACATTTTTCCTTGCTGCTGACGGCGAGCCATTGTGCCACAAGTGTGTGAGGAGGGGGTTCAAGTCTGTGCTATGGGAGATGCACAAACCCAAGCAGGGCGATATGTTCAGAGTGATCGCCCATGAAATAAATTATGAGGATGCAGCCCTGCACTGCGCCCACTGTGAAGAGCCAATCGAATCAGCTTATGGAGAACAGCAATGAAGATCAAGCCAGAACATTACGAATACATGCGAGCCACCATGCAACCAATAATGGAGGCTATTCCCCAACCCGAAGGTATGAGCGGCAAGGCGTACAGATGGTGTGTGGCTAGGCGCGCAGGACTGATTACCTATATGTGTGACACTCTGTACTCATATCTCAATGACGACCACATAGACACGGCGCTGCGCCACATAACCAACACAAAGTAGGAGAAAGATGATGGATAAGCAAATTAAAAAGATAGGGCAGCAATCCACTGCCGAGCACAGATATGAGAACGGCGCTGTGATTTTATTCTCATACCGTACAAGCGTAGCCGCATACGTTCCGGCACTGGGGTACATGGAGACAACTACAAAATACAGCAGGACGACAAGCAAACACATCAGCCAATGGAGGGCACGGCACGGCTACCCGCACGTGGTGCAGGTGCCACAAGAAGATATAGATGAGTGGGCTAAGAAATTAGACGGTCTAAACTTTGGGGAGGAACTGAAATGATTGAATACACAGTAAAAGTGTACCCATGCGGCACAAAGGAATGGTATCTGAATGGCAAACCCCACAGAGAAGACGGTCCTGCTGTTGAATGGCCTAGTGGCTCTAGGTATTGGTATCTGAATGGCGAACTCCATAGAGAAGATGGTCCTGCTGTTGAATGGCCTAGTGGCTCTAGGTATTGGTATCTGAATGGCAAGCGTCATCGTGAAGATGGTCCTGCTGTTGAATGTTCTGGTGGCTCTAGGTATTGGTATCTGAACGGCGAACTCCATAGAGAAGATGGTCCTGCTGTTGAATGGCCTAGTGGCTCTAGGTATTGGTATCTGAACGGCAAACCCCACAGAGAAGACGGTCCTTCGGCTGAATATGCTGATGGTAGCCGCGAGTGGCAATTGAACGGTAAGCGGCACCGTGAGGATGGGCCTGCTATGGAATATACTAATGGCACTCGTTTTTGGTATTTGAACGGCGAAGAATATACAGAGGAAGAATTTCTCAAGAAGACTGTTACGGTAAGAGAACTTACAATAGCAGAAATTGAATCAATGTTAGGTTATCAAGTAAAGGTGGTGAAATGAAAGCTTTAATCGGCATTGAAGAGAAGCGGTGTACCGTGCGTTGCGAGGTAGTGTATGGAGATGTGTATGTAATCAGTGTAAGGGATTGCAAGAATGGCACGGACGTGAGGGGTTACTTGGAGCAAGCTACGCTTGATCGGCTGGCGCAGGACTGGCTCCTGTGTGAGCAGGAGGAAGATAGAGAAACAGAGTTGGATTTTTAGACGGTCTAAAATGAGAGAGGTGTGCTGTGAACATATTTGTTTTATCGGAAGACCCTAAGTTAGCCGCGATTATGCTATGCGATAAGCATATAAGTAAGATGATCCTTGAGTCTGCCCAGATGCTATGTTCGGTTTTGAACGAGAGAGGTGGCACTACCCCATACAAGACAACACACCTCAACCACCCATGCACCATCTGGACCCGTGCCAGTCAGGAGAATTTCCATTGGCTCACCGATCACGCCAAGGAGATGAACTACCAATACCGATGGAGGTATGGCAAGCAGGTCAATCATAAGTCGTGGGAGATCATCAAGGACATAGTGAGAGAAAATAAAAACATAATAAAAACCCTGCCAGACATAGGCCCCACTCCGTTTGCTCAAGCTATGCCTGAGGAGATAAGGATCAAAGACAATGCGGTGCAAGCATACCGCAACTACTACAGAACAAAAGACTTCGCTTCATGGAGCAAGGGTACACCCGCGCCTTGGTGGTGGTAACATATATAAAGGGCGTAAGCATACCGTGGCCCACTTGCTGAATAACGGGTGCAGTTAGAGTGCAGACCTTCGTTGGGCTATATGCCCTCCTCTCTCATTTGTAGCTCTAACCCTTGGGGTGTAGGTCAACCCCACCTAATTACGTATTGACATTATGTAAGTTTTAGTGGTATAATATATCTGTAGTTTTTAGGAGCCGCACCTTATGCGGTGGTTTTTAGACGGTCTAAAAAGATCGGGAGTTAACGATGAACACTATATCTATTGCATCTTCAGCCATGTTAGTTGACTTAACTTTGAAAGGGTACACAGGTAAAAAGCAGGACAGGCACGTAGCTGAAGAAGTCAGCTTAGATAAAGGAGCGCAGGCTCGTGCTGGCACCTACCAAAAGAATCTGTTTGCAGGATGTAAGGAACTAGCTTCTATACAAAGCTATGATGTTTTGATTCGCCAGTGGCACGCCTCGCGTACTTTGCCTTGGTCTGATAGAGGGCCGCGCTTGTTGCCGACCGCAAACTATTTCACTTACTTACAGGAGCTCCAGCACCATAGCCAAGCAAGAGAAGTATTGGTGACAGAGTTTGAGAAGGAATACACACAGATTATTCAAGCCGCTCAGTTTGAGCTGGGCGCGTTGTTCGACATAGCTGACTACCCCGATGTGACTGAGATCAGACACAAATTCACCTTTACGTACAACATGTACCCCCTGCCAGAATCAGGAGACTTTAGAATAGACATAGGCAACGAGGGGCTTGAGGAGTTGAGAAAAACCTTTGAGGAAGCCCAACAAACTAGAATCACAGAGGCAATGCAGGACATAAGGAATAGGGTTAAAGAATCTGTAGAAAAGCTTAGCAATCAGCTACGCACTGAGCCGGATGGCAAGAAAGGACGAGTGCATGAGACGACGCTTGAGACGTGTGTTGAGTTATGTGATGCCATAAACGGATTGAACCTCACCAAAGATCAGGAGATTGACGACCTGCGTAAGGAGCTACGCGGCATTGTACTGGGCTTGGATGTGAAGGACTTGCGCAAGGACACAGGTGCGAGAGAGATGGTGAAGCAGGACTTGGATGACTTGCTGAGCAAGTTTAGTTTGTAATTTTTAGACGGTCTAATATTTGGAGACAGCAATGAGCAAGATCAACAAAACATACGGTTCCCTTACACTGGCACAGGCTACGGATTTAATTGCTGCGGTGGGGGATAAGGTGACGTGCCTGTTTACGGGGGAGCTCGGGATAGGCAAGAGTTCGATGTTGAAGACGCTGGCAGAGAGGTACCCTGACCATAAGCCGGTATACCTTGAGGCACAGATGCTCGACTTGGGTGACTTACAGATGCCGAAGTTTAGGACTATTGAGGGTAAGGAGGTAGTGTCGTTCGTACCCAACGAGGCGCTGGGTGTTCACTTGGGTCAGCCGATCATTCTCATGTTGGACGAGCTAGGTAAGGCAAGCAAGTCTGTGCTGAATGCACTGTTGAGGATTATGTTGGAGCGCAAGATCGGGGAGTATGACTTGCCCGAGGGCAGTATGGTGTTTGCTACGACCAACCTCTCAATCGAAGGTCTTGGGGACAGCATACCACCCCATGCTAGGAACCGACTGTGCCAAGCCAAGATACGCAAACCAACGGCGATGGAATGGGTAGAAGGTTACGCTCTTAATGCCGGGGTGCATCCAGTTATATTAGGCGCAGCGATTGAGTTCCCTGCTATGTTCCAGAGCTTCGAGGAGGTCGAGGATGCTAATTCTAATCACTATATCAATCATCCTAAGCAGCCGAGGACGGCGTGTGTCACTCCAAGATCGTTGGAGAAAGCATCGGATATACTGAAGAGTACGGAGCATCTGTCGGACGAGGTACGCATTCATGCACTGATGGGTACAGTAGGCGAAGCCGCAGCGATGGATATACTGACGCTGGTCAAGCTCGATGAAGAGCTCCCAACATGGGAGCAAGTGGTTAAGAACCCAGATGTAGCCAAGGTTCCCAAGGGTGCCGCAGCATCGTGCATGGTCATATCCAAGGTTATTCAGCGAGTCGAGCGGGAAGACTTCGACAGAGCGTTCACCTATATAAATAGGCTGAGCAAAGAAGCCCAAGCCCTGTTCGCAAGAAGCATCATGCGCTCTCAAAAACTAGGCATAGCTACGACTAACACAGAATTTAGTGCGTGGGCTGCCAGAAATAGCTTCCTCTTTTCTTGAGGTGTGATATGGAGCGAGAGAGATTGGTAGTGTACAAAGCAACGGCAGAAGAAAGGAACAGATTAAGGGACGCTTACGATAGCGCACACGGACACCTTCTAGTTAAATACTACCAAGCCAGAGAGCAATACGTGGACAACCTAACCAAGCGTCAACAGAATGCTATCAATCTAATTCGTATAGCAGAACCCGGTGACTTTGTTGAGAGTATTGGAGGCAGAATGAGCGGGCATAATGGCTGGGTTTACATACTGGATTGTTGATTTTTAGACGGTCTAAAAAAGGAGATGACAATGAAAAGCAAGAAAGAAGTATATGGTTCGATGACGTTCAGCTATACCACGCTGATCATGCCGTTGGACGTAGCGCATAAGGTTCAGGCACTACTCGCTGAACATGCGGTAAAGGTAGATTCTATCTATTGTGGGCAGGGCAACCCGAGTGTGTATTGCATACGTTCTTGGGAAATGGGGCCAGTAGAGATAGCCAAGGCCCCCGACTATGACTGCGAGGGTATGACAGATTCTGACTACATGGTGTGGAGTGACGCAGTGAGAAATAGAATAGAGGGTGCGCCGATCATGGACCCCAAGGACTTTGCTTTATTGAGGAAGTGAGTGATGGAGAGAGATAAAAGGTCTATAAAGATATGGAAAAACACCATGTATTATCCAGAGGGAACGCTGCGCAAACAGTTTCTAACCAACCTAGTGCTCTGTGCTAGGCCTAGATACGTAGACAGGCTGTCTAAAGAACAACAGCACGCGCTTTACATGATTGACCTCCTAGACGAAGGGGTTTTTGTGGATGGGTTAGGAGGATGGACCCAGTTCTCCGTATGGAAATCCTATGTACGGTATTTTAGGAAAGGCTACGTCATAAATTGTTAGCTTATAGGAGAGAAGCAATGAACTTAACAGCAGAGCAACGCATACAGAAGTCCCACGTCAGGCTCATGGGACACAAGGCAACGATGGCTTTCTCTGGTTTGATTATGGTGGGGGATTCAAAGATAACGGACACAATACCTACCGCGTGTACCAATGGAAGGGATGTGTTGTACGGCAGGGCTTTCGTTGAGAGCTTAACGGATCAGGAGTTGGCTGGGGTGGTGCTGCATGAGAACTTACATAAGGCGTATCAACATGCGTGGTTGTGGAAGCATCTATGGAAGGAGAACCCCAAACTAGCTAACCAAGCAGCGGATTATGTCATCAACGTAGAGATTAAAGACTTAGAGAAGGAGCATCCCGGCTTCATCGCTTTACCTAAGAGTGGGCTGTATCGTAAGGACTTCAGAGGTATGGATACAGGTGAGGTGTATCGCAGGCTCAAGGAAGAGGGTGAGGATGGGGGTACGGGTGGCTTTGATGAGCATGAGTTCGACCAGCTATCTGAGGAGGACAAGGCCCAACTAGGTAAAGAGGTAGAGCAGGCCATACGTCAAGGTGCGCTCATGGCTGGCAAGATGGGTGGCGACGAGAGCCGTGTGATAGGCGAGTTGACTGCCCCCAAGATCGACTGGCGTGAGCAGTTGCAGGAGTTCATGAGTACTGTATCTCAGGGGCATGATGACTCTACATGGCGCAGGCCGAACCGCAGATGGCTGGGTGAGGATATGTATATGCCGTCATCCATCTCTGAGTCTATGGGTGCTTTGGTGATAGGTGTGGACACAAGTGGTAGTGTGTCGGGGCCGATGGTGTCAGCGTTTCTATCCGAGGTGGTGGGCATCTGTCAAAATGTTTCGCCTGAACTGTTGCATTTGATCGAATGCGATGCCATCATACAGTCACACAAGGTCTTCGACCAAGGTTCCCTAGACCAGCTAGGGGCTATTACAGAGTTGCATGGTGGCGGTGGCACAGACATGCGTGAGATATTCAAGTACGTGCAGAAAAACAATCTTAAACCAGAAGCAATTATCGTACTAACAGATGGCTACACACCTTTCCCGGAAACTATAGAGCATCCAACACTATGGGCAATAACAACAAAAGGGCTATCCGCCCCCATTGGAACGAGCCTGACTATGGAGCTATGAGAGCAGCTAGGATACGGGTAGAGTCCTTAGAAGACAGGTACATCATTTACAATTTCAATGATGCTGTAAAAACATCTACTAAGGATATACCCGACTGGATGCAGTCCTCGATGGCCCTGCTAGACATAGCGGGGGTTGGTAATGAGATACAAGGGATAGGGCTTAAACCCGACTTACCGGGCAAGATATATTATTTAACTATCAAAGGACACTTACCCAATGACAGCAAATGAATGGGGCTATGTGCTATGGATGGCTGTGCTCGGTATAGCTTTGTACTTAATACCAGTGGAGCAAAAGTCAGGCACCTATGACAAGCGCAACTGGGTCTGTGCTGAGTATGATGTAGAAGATGGAGAACAAGTGTGCATACGCATGGAAAGGACAGTAAACAAATGAGTAGGGATGAACTCACCGCAGCGTTTGATGAGTGGAGAGCCGATGCTATGAAAGACTTGAACAGAGTACCCAATAGGTTCGAGGCTTTCTATGCGGGGTGGCAGGCATGTATTGAGTGGCATGAAAATGGAGGACCAACCAATGACAAAGTATTTTCTAAAGAAGAACTTGCAGGAAAATCAGATTTTTAGACCGTCTAAAAATCGCAACATCTTTTACAAGGTGACAGCCAAGCTAGGCTGGCTAATCAAAGCAGAGCGATACCATCCAAACAGAAAACCCCAAGGGCGCGATCACTATGGTTACGAGAAACTTCCGCTTTCTACCTTACGACATGACTAGATGCTATGGAGCAGGATGCAGCAAGAAGGAGCAATGCCGCAGACATACGCAGATCGAAGCGGATAGAAAGGTGACAGATGAGACAGAGAGAAGAATCTCCTACACAATGACTTTAATTGACAAGGACACAGACGAGTGCAATATGAGGATAGAAGAATGAGTACACGAGCAAAGAAAAAAGTAGAAGCTACGCCACCCCTGCCAAAAGTAGAAGCTGCGCCAACCATTTCCGAGCGCACAAGGGACGTGCTTAACAGGTCTTCAGACAAGCTGACTAGGCAGGAGATACTTGAGCGGTTGGGTACAGTGACAAGAGAGCAGCTAAGAAAAAGCCTGAACAATCAGGTGAGTATGGGCTACCTTGGCATTGAGCACGATCATCTTGGAGTGCCGCGTTACTATCTGACCCTGAAGGGAAGCTACCAGAACACCCTTGCATACCGCAGTCGAGGCAAGAACAACGGGATCGTTAAAGCGAAAGCCGAAGAACGCATAGCTAAGAAAGAAGAGAAGGACAACGCACCGTCCGATCTAAACAAACTGAAAGAAGAATTAGGCACAGAGAAAATACCCTTCAACTATCAGGAGGCTTACACTCGTGGGTACAACGATGCTATGTTCCACAGCCATAGGGATGCGTACAATGCTGGAAGGCAGAGTGTTATAAAAGGATTGCTAAAATTGCTTAATATCAAAGGTGAGGTGCTACTGTGAAGACTTTATTTGGATTGTGTTTGCTGGCTTTGTCGGTCTACGGACAACTGGCTTCAGCTTTTATGGTGTACCGTCCAGAAGGGATCGTTGATGTTCAGCCATCAGGGAGTGGGTTCAACATCATCGACTTGAGAAAAAATGAGATAACGTCAGTGACAAAATCAGGGAATGGCTACGTTATTTTTCCAGAAAAAGGAGAGCCGACCTTCATTGAGATGGGTCCAGAGGATGAGCAGATGGAGCGGGACATTGCGATCCCCATGCTCGTAGATGATGAGTTGTTATAAACAGGAGAAGAGCAATGAGTGAATATGATGTGTTAGAGAGCAAGGTGCTCGACTGGGCCGAGGCCAAGGGCATTTTACAGAAGTCTGACCCCAAGACGCAGTGCCTGAAGTTTATATCAGAAGCCGGGGAGTTGGCTGATGGTGTCGCAGTGGGGGATGTGGATGAGATCAACGACGCCTTTGGTGATGTGCTGGTGACGTTGATTATCCTAGCCGACCTGCTCAAGACCGATTTGGTGGATTGCCTTTCAGAAGCCTACGAAGTGATTAGGAAAAGAGAAGGGCGAATGGTCAATGGTATTTTTGTAAAAGATGTGGTGTAACGATGCCAACAATGAGCGCAAGAGACTTCCTGTCTCAACTAAATGAAGATGTTTCCGCAAAACCTGTAGTCAAAACCGAAAAGAGGAGTACAATGTACACAATTCTTGATGACCTTCCCCTTCCAGAGCGTACAAGAAAGAGCAAGTATCCATTCGCTGAAATGGAAGTGGGGCAAGCCTTCGTGATCCCCTCCAATGCCGTACCTGCCAAGGGGTTAGCCTCTGTACGAGCATCCATTACGGGATACAAAAAACGCTCGGTAACGCCGAGCAAGCTGATTGCAAGAATGTTAGATGATGGCTCCATTGGAGTTTGGAAGATAGCCTAAGTTTATGGGTGCTGTTGTAAATCCTTTTAACAGGGGTTCAACAAACGACTTCAGCACCCACCCTTTTATGCCCCGGTCCTTATTTTTCATACCCGTTGGGTATGGGGAGTTCGATCAAAATCTACCGGGGCTCCTAATCTGGTCATAAAACAAACGGAAAAGCAATGGACACTATAACAATCGACGGCATTGAATATGCACCCGTAAAAAAGCATGAAGGTAATCGAGCTGTAATCGTCGTAGATAGGGGATGGATTTTCGCTGGAGATGTAGAGCGCAAGAATGGACGAATCTATCTCACTCGTGCTGTTTGGGTATTCAAGTGGCACTCAGTAGGTTTCGCCGGAATGATCAAAGATACATCACATGCTGACATACGCCCTTGCGAGGATGTTGAACTGCCGGAAATATCGGAGATTTTCTGCGTTCCAGTTCATAAGGATTGGGGCCTATGAAACTGATAGGCAACGGCTTCGGCGACGGCTTCGGCATCGGTGACGGCCACAGTTTCAATGAAGGCAGCCGCCACGGCCCCAGTTTCAATGATGGCTACGGCATCGGTGACGGTTTCAATTACGGCTACTGGATGGGCGCTGACTACCAGAAAAACCACGACGGCGTTGACGGTTACTGGGACGGCGACGGCTACGGCTACGGCTACGGCAACAGGAGCGGCAACGGCCACGGCAACGGCTACGCCTACCAGTATAGCAACGGCGGTGACGGATATGGCTACGACGACGGTCGAGGATATGGCTACGGCGAAGGCACAACACACAACCGCGATAGGCGTAGATAAAGAACCCCGCGCCAGCCGGTAGCTGGCCCCGCTTCAAGGGTGATGAAGATAGGAGTGGACGCCCGAAACAAACCGTCCTCGGCATTGTGCCGACACAACCGGCCTAACACATCGGCTTGTGGACAACAATCGGGTATGTGGACCTGTCAAACCCACCACGCCGCAGCGACTGGTAATCGTGGGCGGCATCTAATCAAGAAAGCAACAGGAAAGGAATGTGATGGATTTTAACAAAACCTACGGCATGAATGGCCTGATGATTATCTCCGCAGTGCGGTATTGCATTGGCAGACGAAGTTACATAGTCAGCGATTGCGTTGATTGGATATTGGCTAATTGGACCGACTGGCCGGAGAACGTGAAAACCATCATCCAACGCGACTTGGAGAATGAGTTCGAGCGGGCCGCACAGAATCCAGATTGGAAGCCGCTGGGCTATGACTTCGACAAACGGGAATGGGAGAAGGTGAGAGCGTTGTGGAGGAAGGAGAGAGATGGCTAACAAGTCCTCAATGACAATTACTTACGATGTTTACATCTACAGGCGCTACAGGATGGTTTGCAAGGATTGCGGGCATATAGTCAGGTATTCGGTATGAGTAACAGGGGGAAAAGGTCAATGAGCGAAGCACCGAAGAAGATTTGGGTTGAGTACGAAGAGGGTTGCTGGCCTACCGTTTTGTGTAGAGAGTTTAAGGATGTAGGGGAACCCTATATACGCGCAGATATCGTTGATGGGTTGGTTGAGGCTTTGGAAAAAATAGCTGCACTAGAAGATACTGAAGAAGACGAGTGGGACGGAGTTGAGAGAGTGATTCCATTGATGGCCTCTACAGCCAAAGCCGCGCTTATAGTAATTTTTGGAGGGCTTGCCTTTAGTGATTACAACAAAACCCAAATAGAACTAGCAAAAATACAATCAGGGTGTAAGCCGTGAACTTTGAGGATTGGTACGACGAAAACCTGAAGACGATGCTCAAGGAACACAACCTCCATTCAGCATTAGAGTGGGCATGGAAGACCGCGCAAGAAGCGGAGCGGGAGAGGGTGACAGCCATCATGATGAAGTACATACATGACGATAACTACGCTTACTGGAACGAAGCGGTAAGAGCTTACTGGAACGAAGCGGTAAAAGCCGCAGTGGGGGGGATCAATGAGCTCCCTTGAGCGAAGAAAAGACGCAAGCCCTGCGTACTGGGTCAATGCTTTTGGTGTGTTTAGAGAAGTCGCCATGCCGGGGCATCGTCCTTTGTACTGGGCGAAAACACCTTTACCTGTGGTGCGTCTGGCGGAGTTGTGGGAAGAAGCAGAGAGTCACCCTAAACGGTTTGCTAGGTTGATTGAGAAGGAACATGGAATACAGAAAGATGAAGCCTCCGACAACGACCACATGTAAAGTCTGCGGAGAGCAGCACAAGATCGAGCAGTACAGGTCCGTGCAGTTTTATGGGTGTCCCAAGACGGGGCGTATTTATTTGGTTCCAAAAGAGGGAAAGAAATGATTGAGTGGATGATTGCGATAGGCGTGGGATTGCTGGCGTACTTTGCTGGGCGATTCATTTGGTGGTCATTGAATGACGAGGCATTCTTTGATGGCGGGTATTACGAGGAAGAAGAGCAAGACAATGACAGCAGAAATAATTGAATTTGATGCGGGTGAGAATACACCCACCCCGGAGATTTCCTGTTCCTTCTGCGGTGTACCAAAGTCGAAGGCGTTCGGTAGCTTCTTGGTGAATGGGTTGAATGCCAACATCTGCGCTACCTGTGTGGACGCCATGCGAAAGATGCTGAACCCAGAGCCAACAGAGATCGAAGAAGATGGAGCCGCCTAAATATCTTGCGGAGCTTGGCCCTATACCAAGAATGATCGAGGACGAAAAACCACCGCTATGCACAAAAATATGGCTGATATCTAAATATGGAAATGGCTACGCAGGGTGCTGGGACAAGACGGATAAGACTATAGTGGCTTGGTGCCCCCTTCCTAAACTTACCCCAGAACAGAAGCAAAGGATACGAGAACGCTATGGCTGAAGATGATACCGATGCTAAGCGATGGAGGTTTGTGCTCACAGGCGAGGTGTTGATTGCACCCGTCTACGATAATGAAGGCGATACCCTGTACATCATGGTGGAGAGCGATTCTTTTGTGGCTAAATGTAGAAACTCCCACGAAGTAAACAATGCTGTAGACATCGCTGCATGGAGAGCAGAGCACATCGACGAAGAAACTGTAATGGTCCACTAGGAGAACAAAATGAACGTAGAACTTCTTGAATACATGGGATCAGACCTAAGCGTAATTGATGCCGCACGAGTGTCATTCGATAAGAAATCAGAATGGGACATGATGAAAGACGCAGACGGCACAACCAAAACTGTGCTGAACAACAAAGATGCAAAGCTCCTGCGTTATCTAGCTGAGAACAATCACTGGACCCCCTTCAGCCATCCTCAAATCTCCCTTCGCATCACGGCCCCGCTGTACGTCAGGTCACAACTCTATAAGCACAAGGTAGGTGGTACAGAGAATGAAGTTAGCAGAAGATACGTAAAGTACACGCCCGTCTTTGATATCCCGACCAGATGGAGAAAAGCCGCAGAGAATGTAAAGCAGGGGAGTAGTGACCAGCTTGTAACGATTGACCCCTCTATGCAAGAGCAGATAGACAACTGGGCTAAAAGGACTAGGCTGCTGTACGAGGATTTACTGCTGATGGGTGTATGCGCTGAACAAGCGCGGGCAATATTGCCAGTGTGTAGCGAGACTTCATGGGTGTGGACAGGGAGCCTGTATTTCTTTGCTCGTGTATGTAATCTACGTCTTGATCCTCACGCACAGAAAGAAACCCGCGATGTGGCTGAGAGGATCAGTTTGATAATGGATGAGCTTTTCCCTGAGTCATGGGACGTGCTGATGGGGAAAGGGGTATAACAATGACACCAGAAGCGGCAGTCAAGGCAAAGATCAAAGACATACTAAAGGAACTACAATGCTACAGTTTTTCCCCTATTGGCGGTGCCTACTCACAGAATGGTGTACCCGATATCGTCGGATGTCTGCATGGCATCTTTTTCGGTATCGAAGCAAAGGCAGGAAAGGGCAAGACGACCGCCCTTCAGGACAGAGAGTTGCGAAGAATAAGGGACGCTGGTGGGATCGCCCTCATTATAAATGAGGAGAACATTGGAGAGTTGAAAACACTACTACAAGAAGAAGTAAGGAAGAGAATGTGATGGACGTATATTCGATTGACTTTGAAACGGCGTGGAGTAAAGACTATTCCCTCTCCAAAAAAGACACAACTACTCAGAGCTACATTGACGATGAGAGGTTTGAGGTAATCGGTGTATCAGTAAAGAAAAATAGCGAAGAGCCACAATGGTTTAGCGGCACTCATGAGGAGACTAAAGACTGGCTGAAGCAGTTTGATTGGGAGAGCTCCTTTGCTCTGATGCATAATGCTCTATTTGATGCCACGATCTTAGCGTGGAAATTCGGAATATACCCCAAACTTCTGCTTTGCACACTGTCAATGGCTCGTGCTGTACATGGCGTGGATGCTGGAGGTTCGCTAGCTAAGTTGGCTGAACGCTACAACCTAGGGGTGAAGGGCACCGAAGTGGTCGATGCTATGGGCAAGCGTAGGGCAGACTTTAGCGAAGCGGAATTGGCTCGGTATGGGGAGTATTGCAAAAACGATGTCGCCCTTACTTATGATTTGTTTCGACAACTAGCTTCATCTTTTGACAAGACCGAGATCGCGTTGATCGACATGACGATCAAGATGCACACCATGCCGCAGTTCGAGCTAGACAGAGGCATTCTTGAGGAGCATCTGCAAAATGTAAGGCAGAGAAAGGAGCAGCTACTGGACGAATGCGGCATCGTAAAAGATGACCTGATGAGCAACCCCAAGCTGGCTGAGGTCTTAAAGAGTTTTGGTGTGGAGCCTCCGACTAAAATAAGCCCAACAACAGGTAAGGAAACCTATGCTTTCGCCAAGAGTGATGAAGCGTTCAAGGCGTTGTTAGAGCATGAAGATGAAAGAGTCCAAGCGATTGTAGCCGCTAGACTTGGGGTAAAGAGCACCATCGAAGAGACGAGAACCGAGAGATTCATAAGAATCCATGAGGCAGGTGGAGCATTGCCTGTACCGCTGAAATACTACGGGGCTATCACTGGGCGCTGGAGTGCGGTAGATTCCATCAACCTTCAGAACATACCAAGAGGGTCGAAGCTAAAGAAAGCTATCATCGCTCCTATGGGGTACAGCATTGTCGGTGCTGACTTATCGAACATTGAGCTACGTGTGGGTCTGGCTTTTGCGGGGCAGATCGATAAGCTGGAGATGCTGGGTGATGGGCTTGATCTATATAAGGATTTTGCTTCTAAGGCATTTGATGTGGCCTATGAGAGTGTAGATGATGACCAACGCTTTGTAGGCAAGACCGCTTCGCTCTCTCTTATTTATGGCACGGGAGCCAAGAAGCTAAGAGCCCAATGCAAGATGCTGTCGGGTAGGGATATTGGAGAAGAGTTCTCTCAAAACGTGGTAAACATCTACCGCAAAGATTACTCGCAGGTCAGAGCTGCTTGGTACGATGCGGGGAGAGCACTTGAGGCTATCGTAAATAATGAAGCCATCACGATAGGGCTAGGGGGGTTGAAGTTGGATGTGCTGGGTAGGAGGGGCATTCGCTTACCCTCTGGTCTGTTCATGGCATACCCCGGCCTCAAGATTACCGAAGATGAGCAAGGTCGGAAACAATGGGTGTATAGCACGAGAAAAGGGTTGGTCCACATACATCCGGCCAAGTGCTATCAGAACGTCATTCAGGCATTGGCGCGGTGTGTGATGGGTGAGTCGATGGTCAGGGTCCACAAGCGGTATCCTGTTGGCCTTACGATCCATGATGCGCTATACTGTGCCGTCCGTGCAGAAGAGGCAGAGCAAGCGCGGATAGATATTATTACTGAGCTACGCAAGGCTCCAGCATGGCTACCGGATATGCCGTTGGATGCAGAGGGGGGGTTCGGGGAAGACCTGTCGTTTAAGATGAAGAAACTATCAAATGAGTAAAACACCGCCAGCATGGAGCTACAGCAGCATCAAGCTCTTCGATACCTGCCATCGCAAGTACGAGAGTGAGAGAGTTACCAAGGAAGTAAAATACACAGACAGCGATGCCACGATCTATGGCAAGGAGCTTCATCTGGCGTGTGAAGAGTTTATGAGGGATGGCAAACCTATCCCTCCCCGGTTTGGGTTTGTGCTTCCTTATTTGGAAAAGCTGAACAACATCCCCGGCGAAAAGATATGTGAGTTGCAGGTAGGGTTGAAAAAAGAAGATGGAAGATTTGTTGCTTGTGGTTTCAAAGATAGAGATGTTTGGTTTCGCGGTGTTGCTGACCTTGTTATTGTCGATGGACCCAAGGGATGGCTTGTAGACTACAAGACCAATAAGAATGCACGGTATGCAGACCCACGACAGTTAGCATTGATGGCGGCGTGTTTGTTTGCCAAATACCCCGAGCTAGAGAAGATCAAGGCAGGGCTGCTGTTTGTTGTATCTGGCGATTTCATCAAATCAGAGTACACTCGTGAGAAGGCATTCGAGATTTTTGCTGACCTGCATGGGCTGTTGACGCAAAGAGAAATGGCTTATAATACAAACGTGTGGAATCCTAAACCTAACGGACTCTGTGCTAAGTGGTGCCGTACTCAATGCCCTCATAATGGATCACTCTAATGGCCGAAAAGAAAAGAAACTGGAAGAAAGACTGGGAAAATGAGAAAGCCCGCCAAGAGAAAGATGGGGGTGTGCTGAAGGCTAAGCTGGCCCGTCAGACACTACGTAGGAAGCTGGACAAGGAAGGAGTAAACCGCAAAGGTAAGGACATCGCTCATAAGAAGAACCTCTCGAAAGGCGGGGGCAATGAGGATGGTTTTTTCCTAGCATCTCCCTCTGAAAACCGTAGCTTCAAGCGTTCCAGCAATCACAAGCCAGCGGCGACTTATGACGCACCCAAGAAGAAAAAATGAGAGTTACACCAACAGCCGTTAGACAGATAGCCGCAAACTCTGGGCTACCCAATGACGTAGTAGAGCGGTATATAGAGCAGTTCATAAACTTTACGTTTGCTGTAGCCAAGCGAGAGCGCAAGCACTGCTATAAAACGGCACGGAATTGGGTGCATGATCCTGAGATACACAAGATGGATTTGCTAGAGCTACTTAAACCAACAGTGGACATAGAAGACGCTTACGACATCCTCTAACTGTCTCGATTTTAACAGGTTGCCGCTCCTCAAGCGGTGGGTAAGGGAAGATGGAAATTGTGCATAACAACGCCCTCTTGGTGCGTACACGTAATCCTGACAAGATTACACAAGTGATTCAGAAGTCTAAGGTGGTCGGAGAGCAAGAAGGTATCTCAGAAGTATTGGTCCATTGGGACCTTGGAAATGCTGTCATCCTCAAGAATCTTGGTTTCAAGAAACCTCTGTCGCCTATACTGGGGCACTACCAATGGCCGGGGATGTACCGCCCGTTTGCTCATCAGAAAGACACAGCGGCATTTTTGACGATTCACAAGCGGGCCTTTTGCTTGAACGCTATGGGCAGTGGGAAAACGAATGCAGCAGCGTGGGCGGCTGATTATCTGCTGAGCATGGGGGCGATTCGCAGAGTGTTGGTCGTATGCCCTCTGTCTATCATGGACTGTGCATGGCGCTCTGATCTGTTCAAGACGGTTATGCACCGAAGAGTAGGCATCGCTCACGGCTCCAGAGACCAGCGGATTCAGGTAATCAAGGGCAGCTACGATTTTGTCATCATCAACTATGACGGGGTTGAAGTGGTGCGAGACGAGCTAGTGGTAGGCGGGTTCGATCTGATTATTGCCGATGAGTCGAGCTACCTGAAGAATGCCAAGACAAGACGATGGAAAGCCTTTAACTCTCTGATTGGGGCTGATACATGGGTGTGGCTCATGACGGGTACTCCAGCAGCACAGTCGCCAGAGGACGCATACGGGCAGGCAAAGATTGTGAATCCTAGCGCTGTGCCATCCTATGCGGGTGCATTCAGAGACAAGGTGATGATAAAAATCAATCAGTTCAAATGGATTCCAAAGCCCGATGCTCAGGAGATCGTACACAGCGTACTCCAACCGGCGATTCGCTATACAACAGAGGAATGCCTAGACCTGCCAGAGCAGTTGTATACCACATACGAAGTACCGATGACTCCACAACAGGAGAAATACTATAAGAAGCTACGTAAGGATATGCTAATACAAGCGGCGGGAGAGGAAGTCTCCGCAGTCAATGCCGCAGTACAGTTGGGTAAGTTGTTGCAGATTTCAAGCGGAGCGGTTTATGCAGACACGGGAGAGACAGTACAATTCGATGCCTCCAACAAGCTGAACGAGATGCTGAATGTTGTACAGCAGGCTTCTCATAAGACACTGATCTTCTGTGCTTTCCGGCATTCGATAGACATCGTAGGAGAGTTTCTAAAGAAGCACGGAGTCTCTAGCGATGCCATTCATGGCGGCGTGAGCCCAAAGAAAAGAACAGAGATTTTCAAAAAATTCCAAGAGAGCACAGAGCCTCATGTTCTTATCATTCAGCCACAAGCAGCAGCGCATGGGGTTACACTTACGGCAGCAAATACTGTAATTTGGTTCTCCCCCACGACTAGCGCGGAGACGTACCTGCAAGCCAATGCCCGAGTCCACAGAGCAGGACAGAGGAATCCTTGTTTGGTCGTCCACCTTTGCAGCAGCGGGGTAGAGAAGCAGTTGTATAAGGCGCTGGAAGATCGTACACTGGCACAGAACAACTTGTTGTCCATGTATAAAAACTTTTTGGGAGGTGATATTTGACGTAACCCTTTGATTCTTGGTATAATATGTCTGGCCCCACACGTTATGTGGGAGATGTCGATACGCAATCACGCAACACTACGCGAGGATATTATGGAGACTGAAAAATTATCAGCGGACAGCTTGGCTGCTGCTTTCTTGAACCTGCGGGACACGTACTACGCTTTGAAAAAAGAGAACGAAGAGAAGGAAGCGGTCCTGAAAGGTAAAATGGAGGAGCTACAAGCCGAGATGAACAGGCTCTGTGAAGAGCTAGGTGCTGGAAGCATAAAAACAAATCATGGGACAATCATAAGGAGTGTAGCAACTAAATACTATACGACGGACTGGGACTCTTTGTATCAGTTCATCAATGCTCATCAAGCACCATACCTGCTTGAGAAGAGAATCAGCAACGGGGCTATGCGGGACTTCCTAGAGGATCATCCCGATGTGTTCCCAATGGGTATGAATACTGACCGTGCGTACTCCGTTACTGTACGCCGCCCTTCCAAAAAACTTTAATAGGTAAATATCATGTCTAATGTAACGCTTTTCCGTGACCAGACTTCTGTTGTTTCTAGCGCTCAAGGTCTGGACGATGTAACCAAAAAACTGCTGGGTAATGGTGGTAACTACAAGCGCATTTCTCTGCGGGGCAGTAAGTTCCGTATGATCGTCAATGGACAAGAGACGGCACGGAGCCCCAAGCCAGAAATGGATGTAGTAGTCGTCAACGCGGCTCCTGATGTGAGCCGTACCTTCTATGCCAAGACCTTTGATCCTAACGCAGTGGGTCTGCCCGATTGCTGGTCGAATGATGGCAAGCGTCCTGATCCTAAAGCTCCTGCTCCTCAAGGTAAGACCTGTGATAGTTGCCCAAAGAACATCGCTGGGTCTGGCACCAACGGTAAGGGTCGCGCTTGTCGCTTCAGCCGTAGGCTGGCAGTTGTACTAGCTAATAATGTAGAAAACAGTGATGTCTACCAGCTAACGCTTCCAGCTACGTCTATATTTGGTAAGGCAAAGGGCGAGGATGATATGGCACTGGATGCGTATGTTAAGCATCTGGCGGGGTTCAATTACTCTATCACTCGTGTCGTGACGGAGATGCGGTTTGATGAATCCGCTGAGTCTCCCAAGCTATTTTTCCGCGCTGCACGATCTTTGACTGATGCCGAAATTGCTGCGGTTATTGAGAAGGGTCAGAGCCCAGAAGCCTTGTCTGCTATCGCATTCAACCCAGCGCAGATGGATTTAGCCAAGACCGCTGAAGCTACGGCACCCAAGGTATCACCCTTCAGAGAAGAGCCTGTAGTGATTGAGGCCGTTGAAGAGGAGCCCACTGTCCGTAAGTCGAAGACAAACACTGCGCCGGTCAAAAGCGAATCGGTGGAAAACATCCTTGACGAATGGGCTACTGACGATTGATAACTGGATAGGTTGATATCCTTTTTATGGGCGGTGTTCTGCACCGCCCCTTTCGTTAGTAGGCAGGGAGCATGGAACCAGAAACATTATTTAACACCGTATTGGCCGAGGATGGTCTGCTCTGCTTAACAGGCTTGAGAAGTGATCGCTCAGCCATGCCAAAGGTGCGCTACTTCGAGCAAGGCGATCCAGACATAGCAAGGACAATAGCCTCAATGGATGAAGAGGGTAGAGAGGTCTACTTCGCTTGTGCCACATTCCAAAACAAAGACAAACCAAAAAACGTACAAAATATCCAAGCACTCAAGAGCTTCTATCTTGACCTAGACTGCGGCAAGGAGAACGGCTACCAGACCAAGAAGGAGGCTATTGAAGCTCTTCAGAAATTTTGTGACACGCTCAAGCTCCCGCTCCCCACACTGGTCGATTCCGGTTTCGGAGTACATGCCTATTGGAGCTTAAACGCCGCTGTAGAGTACAACACATGGAAACCTGTAGCGGACGCATTCAAACGCAAAACTCACGAATTAGAATTAAAGGCCGATCCTGTAGTGACGGCAGATGGAGCGCGAATCTTACGAGTCCCGAACACCACGAACAAAAAACGCGATAACAATCACAAGAGAGTCGTACTTAAACGAGTCGCAGACCCTATAACCCTAGCACATTTTTCAGCCTGTGTAGGGTACGTATCACGCGAGGCTTATTCTCCTGTCCACTCAGCCGATCCTGTCATGGAGAAGTTGATGCAGGTAAGCCGCACATTCAAATTTAGCAGAATTTACAAAAAAAGCATTGATACCATTGAGCGCGTCGAAGAAACTATCGAGCAGATAGAGCAAGCAGATGGCACCAAGATTGACCGTCTGGTAAAAAGAAAAGTCGAGCGCAGTGCTGGATGCCCGCAGATCGCCTATTGTGTATCTAATCGAGCAACCCTAGAAGAACCCATGTGGCATGCTGCGCTATCCATCGCGCAGTTCTGTATTGATAGAGTCGAAGGGATTGATATGGTGTCGAGGGATTACCCCGGCACTGAACCCGACGAGTGGTTTGCCAAGGCGAGTAGAGCAGAAGGACCTCGCACCTGTGAGAAATGGAAGGAGCTCAATCATCCTCAACTCTGTACGGGATGTATCCACAAGGGCAAAATCACATCGCCTATATCCTTGGGTGTAGTGATAGAAGAGGCACTGCCAGAAGAGCACATCATTGAGGTCAAGCATGAAGGGCTAAACGAGACGGTTTCTGTAGAAATTCCTACTGACTACCCTTTTCCTTGGATACGCCCGAAAGGTGGCGGGGTAGCTTATAGAGGCAGTGTAGAAAATGACAATCCTGACAGTGGTGATGATCCTGACGAGTTCATGGTCTATGAGCGCGACTTGTGGGTAAAGGATAGATCGAAAGATGGAGAGCAGGAGTATGCTACGTTATGTATTTGTTTGCCGAATGACGGGTTATCTGAAGTCACGGCTCCGCTGGCCTATCTATACAAAATGGACACCCTGCGAGATATCCTTGCTGCCAAGGGAGTGCATGTAGTTACAAACAACAAACGGCTTGAGTTACTTCGTCGCTATATCGGAGCATGGACAAAGAAGCTGCAAGATGACGGCAAAGCCGCAAACGCCCGTAAACAGTTCGGATGGCATGACAACGACACACGGTTTGTTATTGGCAATAGAGAGATAGATGACACAGGTGCTATCGGCCACAGCCCTATTACCAAAGGGGCGCAATCCGTCGCTGAGATTTACGCAAAAGTAGGCAAGCTAGAGAATTGGCAGAAGGTTGTGAACACCTATGCTAGTAAAGGAAATGAGGCTAGAGCCTTTGCTCTGTTCTGTGGGTTCGGCGCTCCGTTGTATAAGTTCATTGGTGAAGGGAGCATGATCGTCCATCTGACTAACGTAGCATCGGGTGTGGGCAAGTCTACATTGCAGAAAGCCGTTACAAGCATCTGGGGTGATCCCATACGAGGTATGCTGACCGATAACGACACGGTGAACGCCAAGCTGCATAGGGCGGGGGTACTAAACAATATCCCGGCATGTATAGACGAAGTGACTAATATGCTGCCAGAAGCGGTAAGCCGCTTTAGTTTTGACCTATCATCCGGCAGAGGTAAGAACCGGCTAAGAACGCATGACAACATGGAGCGCACCAATGACACGACATGGGCTACGATCTTTCTGACCTCTGGTAACAACAGCCTGCATGGGGTGCTGAAGCAATACAAAGAATCTGTCGAAGGCGAAATGCTCCGCATACTGCAAGTGCCCGTAGAGAATGATGACCTCCTCACTAAAGCAGAGGCAGATGAGCTATTCGGTCAACTACTGCCAAACAACTACGGGTTAGCGTGTGAGCCCTATATGCAGTACGTTGCGCCTAACATTGAGAATGTGCGTGAAAAGCTCCTAGACACGCGACGTAAGTTTGATGCGGAAGTGGATTCAAAAGGCAAGGAGCGGTTTTATTCTGGGTGTATGGCAGCGGCCTTTGCAGGTGGAGAGATAGCTAACCGTCTGGGCATTATCAATATCCCCATCGAGCCTGTATGGGAGTGGGCCATAGAGTTGTTCACCGAGACTCGTACCGCAGTACAAAAAGCCTCAATGATTCAAGAGGGAAGCTCGTATGCAAGCGCTGTGAACCGTTACTGGAATGAGTTCATACATCAGATTCTGGTGGTGCAGAGTGGACAGACTGACGTGGATAATGTGCTAATGAATCAGTCCGTCAGCAAGCCTGTCATCGGTGCCCTCAAGGGTAGACATGAGGTGCAGACTCGTCGCCTGTATATCTCTGTTTCTGACTTTGTAGGATGGTTGAATACCAAGCGTATGCCTACCCTCCAAGTGATGAAAGGGCTCACGTCATCCGGCACGTTGATAGAAGAACTGACCACTAACCTAGGGGAAGCAACGGCAAACTATTCCACAGCCCCCGTCCCGTGCTACCTGTTCGATGTCGATATGCTGTCAAAGGCAGACGATCCTATTGACACACCTCTTTAGGCATGCTATCGTAACACATCATTGTTCATTGCTCCTTGGGACTCTCCCAACTCAGCCCCTGACCCTCCGCAGGGGCTTCTTTTTGCCTAAATATCCAACCCTAGCTTACGCGCTTCCTCAACTCCGAGCTTAGCAATAAGGCGTTGGCTGTCTTTGAGCATCTTGATTTGAGAAGTCATCTCCTTTGAAGTCAAAGACTGATTGCTTTTGATCTTCTCTATATCAGTAGCCAACTTACCTATATCTGCTTTTTTATCTCGCAAAGATTTGCTAGCTTTGAGGGCTTTAACATTCTCTGGATTGGTCGTGATCTGGTTGAAGCGCTCTACATCTGCATGGGACTTGGCACGTTCAAACGATTTGTTGACCTCCGATACTTCCCTAGCTACTGTATAGAACTGATCGACAGCGCGATCCTTAGTGCCTGAAGTCACGGCCCCACTGATAAGAGGCATCTCATACCATTCTTTCTCAGGAGTTACACGCCCTCTGTTTATGTAAGCATCCGAGGCGGTACGGGTCACTGCCCATAGCTGACCCAAGAACTTCTTATTCAGATGCTCAAGCTGGTTGGCTGACATGCCGAAGATGTTAATGCCCGCATCTTCCAGCATATTGATGGCGGCTTTCGTGAGTTCACTAGCCTTGGTGTTTCTATCACGTACAGCCACTTCAGAATCTCGGCCTTCAAGCGAGGAGCCCGTAAAGAAGTCATGGTCTGCGGCAATTTCCAAGAAAGGTTGCAGTGCATACATCGTCGGCATAGGAGGAAGCACGTTAGCCGCAAACCCCTTGGCCCCTTCTGTTATGGCCTCCCGCTTGTTGATAGCACCCATGTTGAGCAGCATCGTAAGTTCTGGCAGTTCTTTAGTAAACCACCCTGCTTCAAACGGGATAGGAATCTTTATAAACTTACCACCCCCGATAGGAATCAACCAATTACCTACACGATCCGGCTCTTTCAGGTAGTCCTCATCCTCTGACATAGCCGCAGCATAGGCAGTGGAGAACATAGCCAGCATAAATGCAGTAGAGTAGAAGTTTCTCCTAGCCTCCATAGCCTCAGCTTTACTCAGATGCCCTATCTTGCTGGGGAAGGCTGCACGGGCCATAACGTCTAAACTGTTCAGTGCTGCGCCGAAAAATGGAGTAGTCGCACGGACGGCTCGAATGATCTTGCTACGTCCTTGTTTGGCGAAGTTGATGATCTCTCGTGCTTTCATCACACCGATAGCGTCAGCCGTCTCTTCATCGAAGCCCTTACTGAGCGCGTCAGCCTTAGCCTTTTCGTACACCACCACACGAGTCGCAGCATCCATTGCTTCGTGGATATGCTTTATACCCGTCAGACCCTTAGATACCATGCTCTTGCCGTTCTGGGCTACTTTAATAAACTCAGCAGGATCAGGAATGATATCCACTGGGCCGATAACGCCCTTAGCCCGCAGACGTTCATAACCTGCAGCACTACCGGAAGCAATGCGGCTTACAGCACCCAACGTATCAAAGGTGGAGATGACACCCGCACGACCCACGAGGCTGGCCTGAATAGGCTCACGGAATGCCTGACGATACCAGAACAGAGGGTTCATAATCATCACACCTCGAGCGAAGTTGCCCACGCTACGCATACGTTTCAGAAGAGGACTCATCAACGGCATGGCCGACTGCATGGCATAGTACGCAGGAGCATCGTCTACTCTATAGAATACGTCCTTTCCATTCTCTCTGAACTTAACGACAAGCTCACCCTTCTTCTCGGTGCCTTTCTTGATGCGCTCAGCCTTACCTACCATCTCAAGGTTATAGGCCGTGTTCTTACGGGCTGAATGCTCAGCCGCCGCAGAAGCAAAGAAGGAGATGTGCCGCAGTAAATTGTTCTCTGTAAAGACCTGATGTGCATGCCATTCTTGAGCGTGTACAGTAGGAAGGTTCTTAGGGCTCTTACCCATCATGGCAGCATAGCTATCAATATGCTTGGAAGGGTCTGCCATCTGCTTCTCATAATCGGCTGTCTCATAGAGCGGGAAGTAGTTGGGGTATTCCTTCCACTCTTTCGCTTTATCAGCATCTACGAGCCCCTCGTTCTCCCACAGATCAACAGACTTACGCAGCAGTGCATAGACGTTTTCGGCTTCACGAGCAAGCTCTGGGTGCCCTGCTATAACAGTCTCAGCGTCTCTAACTTCCTGCGCTGTAAACTTGGTGCGGCCTTTTTCCCAGTTGATTCTTTCTTGGTTTTTCTCTGCTATCTTTGTGAGGTTTCTAGCCGCTGCGTTAAACTTCTTACGCTTAGCCGCGTCCTTCAGGGTGCTGGCGTACTCCTGCATTTCCTCAGCCATGTTGAGCAGCTTGTTAGCCTGTGCTCTGATCTCAGCATCCTGAGCCCTAATAGTCCTGACGCGAAGCGCTACCAACACATTGCTGAAAAGCTCTTGGTTCTTGGCACCCACACGCTTAAAAATTTCAGCCAAAGCAAGCTGGTTGTCCTTAACAACCTCAATCGTGCCATCCCTACCCATAGCGACAAAGCCTTTACGGTAAGACTCTTGAATGACATTACCTCGTTGCTCATAGGCGCTGTAGATACAGTCACTCCTAAGCTTCTCACCTACGATATCCGGCAACGGCTGCACAGCCTTGGAAATAGGCTCTCGCACGTCTACATATTCAGATACAAAAGAAGTGTTCCTGCCTTCCTTAAAGATGTCATTCACAACGTCTCGCATCTTGGTGCCCAGCGTCCTGTCTTTTACAGTGCCGACCATACCGGAGTCTTTCAGACGCTTCTCTGCTTCGGCTAACTCTTCTTTGGACGGCTTGGGTGTGGGGGCTTCGCCGCGTACTTCTTTTACAGTGGTTTCTTTAGGCTTGGTGATCCCACGCTTCGCCGTGTCTTTGAAGGCTTGCACCAGTGCTTCATCCAGCTTAGCCGAAACAGGCTTTACTACGGGGGTGGTGCCTTTAGCCAGTGCTTCATCTACGGCTTTGCTGAAATTCTCTTTCTGCTTGTCTGGCACCCCAAACAGTTTACCCACAAAACTCTTGAACCTATCCCACAGAGTGCGCGGTTTCTGGGCTACGGGAATTTCCGGCTTCGCTTCTGGAATACGATTGCCGTTTTCATCGTACTGACTAAGAATCTTCCTGAATGTTGGAGAAGTTGCTCCATAGGCAAGAGCTTCAGAACCGTCTTCTTTAACAACATCACGCCAAAATGCTGCAGCTTCTGGATGATCCTTTTCTATGGCTTTGCCAATAGTTCCAGCAAGAGAATTTAGCTCCGTATTTAGCGCCGGATTCCTTTGCAGGCCAGCTTCGGTTAGGGCATGTGTAACTTCGTGAAGCGCATTGTCTTCGCTGAATGCTTCGGGGCTGTCCTTGCGATAGTAAATCTCTACTTTGTCTGGCCCGATAGAAGTAGCAGCCAGCGCTCCTCTATTCTCAAAAGCATTCCGCACATCTCGCGGCATAGGGTCCGACATAGAGACAAAGTGCGTCCGCACGGCTCCGGCATGAGGCGAGGTTAGGAAAATCTTAGCCTTCTTCAGAAGGTTCTCGTCCGTGCCGTGTTGAGAAAAGGTGTTCAGTAGCTCCCGTGCATTCTTAGCTGTCTGGAATTTAGCTACGTCCAGAGGCAGCTTACCAATATCGGGACTTTCGGGTTGGACTTCTTTGGTTGTTGCGCCTTTTGTCTCTGGAGGTTTCTCATAGCTGCGTAAAAATAAACTTCCAGCATTATCCTCAAAAACCTTTTTATGCTCTTCTAAAGAAGCCGTAGGCAATTCTGGATTTCTAAAACCCTTATCGTAAAACGCTTTAAGGCTCGCTTGAGAAGACACTTGCGCCCCAAGGTCTGGGTATTTTTGCAAAGCAGCATCTATTAGCTGTTTGCCGTAGCCTTTGCCCCTAGCAGGTTCGTCTATTACAAAGTCGATTACGCTAGCAGAAGCAGGCGGGGTGTACCCGTCAAAGGTATGTTGTATATCAATATAGCCTTCAGGTATCTGTATTTTTTCCCCTTTTTCCCCAACCAAAGACTTGGCCGTTGCGCCCCTGACTTCCTTAATTATCGGGCCTTTTATTTCTGGCGCTTTGGCTTCGGGGACTTCAGGAACTTCGATCCCTTGTCGGCTTGGTTCCACTCCTTGGCTACTGATTGTTTGATCCCCACCTTCTTGGCGAATTTCGGGTTGTGCGCTGCCGCTGCGAACAGACGGGCCTGCTTGGGGGATTGGCTGGGCATTGAGTTTTACCTCTTCAGTTTTGGCACGGACTGCGTTGATCGCCGCTTGGTTTCGCGGCATACCTTTCTTTTCTATTTCGTCCAGAATGGTATTGATAGACGCAGCATGGTCTGGGTTGTTGATATCGAATTGCTTGAGGGCTTTATACGGCAGGTTGCTCTTGGGGTTCTTGAGTCCTAGCGTATCGTAATAAGGGACCTCTGCCTCTGGCGCTTTTACTTCTGGGGCTTCAGCTTGTACTTCTGGGGCTTCAGCTTTTACTTCTGGGGCTTTTGGTACTTCCGGGGCATCCACCTCAGCGGTAGGAGGGGTAACACCACTAACAGGTTCAACAGGAGCAGTAGGCTCTTCGGGTACTCCAGATATTTCTTCACTAGGCACCTCTGCTGCTTGAGCTTTCTGCATTTGTTGATAGACACGCGCCTCCTTGTAAGGCACGTCCCTGAGTTCTTCTGGAAGCTCTTCTATCTTAGCCGCTTTACGTTGGGCAATCGCTTCTTGGTCTGCTTTGTAGGCGGCAAGGGCATCTTCGTCACTGAGCCCTTCTAACTCATTCTTAACTTTGAACTTCTCTAGCTGTGCTGGAGACACGCCGACATCACGCAACTCTCCAATCTTCTGACGCTCCACTTCTTGTTGAGCAAGGGCTTTTTGTACAGCTTGCTGCTCTTCTAGCCGTGCTACTTCAGTGGCTTTGTTGTAGTGCGCCCCGAACCCCGCCATAGGGCCAGTAACTAACCCGAGAGGACCGACCTGTTTGAAAGTCTCAAAATATTGCTGCCCCGCTTCTTCGTCCAGCAGGGGTTTGCCTAGGTACTCACGGTTAATGGCATCTTCTATAACCTCTCCACTAACCAATGCTGCTTCACCTTTTAGGAACTCTCCCGCTACATTTTTAAGACGAGAGCCTACTACTTTCTTGGCTTCCTCTATACCCCCCTTTTCCATCGCAGCGGTGATAGCTTCGCGGGAACCCAGAATAGCTTCTTTGCCGAAAACCTTGAGTGCCTTGTTAAGAACATTCAACCCAACCAAATTGGCGGCGTCGACTGTCGCAGCATAGGGGAATCTATACTCACTAGGGACAAACTCTTTACCTTCTGCCTTTGCCAGTTGTTCTCCCTCACCCATAGCCCCTGCATGGACAGCACCAGCCACAGCCGCAGGGCCAAGAACACCGCCGACACCGGGGACCATAGACAGACCACCTGCAGCGACATAAGGAAAGATACCACCCACCGTCTCAGCCAATGGATAGGAGAAGTATTCCTCAACAGCATTGAGGTTCTTAGGGCGCTCGTAGGTGCCTTCGATATCTTTACCTAACTGCTCGCCATAGGTGCGGCTCTGCGCTCCTTTTTCTGTAAGAAACTCACTGACGGGCTTAGCATAATCTCCAAGGAACCCTGCATCCTGAGCCGCTTTGCCTAGCTCACCCAACTCCGTACCCGCACCCTGAGCTATACCTGAAAGCGCCTGCTGGGCGTTGTATTTCATCGCACCTAGATAGTTCGATTCTTCCTCTTGCCCCGGCTGTTGAGGTGCTTTCTGCAGCATACCCATGATTTCATCATCAGTCATATCATATTCGACATCAAACTGACGACCATCAGGAGCCGTATAGGGGCGTAGCGGGCGGGCATTGATACCATTCTTCTGTAACATGGCATCTACTTCATCCAGACCCATGCCTTTCTCTACGTCAAATATCTGCCCATCAGTGAGCCTAACAGGGTAGTATGGAGATTCTTGAGTTGAAGCTAGTTGAGGAGAAGCCTGCTGCGGGGCTTCGCTTTCTGCCCCTAAATTACTTAGGTATCTGCTAGCAAACTTTGATGCCTGTGCTCCTTGCTCTATGCCTCCGGGTAAAGAAGTCCACACTCTTCTGAGCGCATGCCCTATTTCAGCAATCTTCCTAGGATCACCAGAGCGCAAATCCGCTTCTAGGTTAGGGCCATAAGACTCAACAGCTAAATTCCATGCGGCTAAATCTTGGCTCTCAGGTGAGAAGTCATGCAGTCCTAGCTTTTTAGCTTGATCGTTCCATGTAGAACCTAGAAATTGATATCGCCCAGCAGCGGAAGAGGTTTTACCCGCATTAGGGCCACTACGAATAGGCACAGCAATGCCGGGGTGCCATGACAAATCATTGACTTTTTTGCCACCATAAACAGTGCGGTAGTCTGGAGATTCATCACCTGCAATAGTGTCAAGGAGAGCTCTAGCTTCTGGAGACAGGTTCTTATTAACCGCCGTCTTTACACGCCCGCTGGTACCTTGCTCTCTCTTGACTTCTTCTTGTCCCCTAACACCTCTAGGGGTGGGGCGGGTTTCTGGCCGTTTGAGTTCAGGTGGCTCTTGCTGTTCTCGTATCAGGCCGAAGAGAGCGTCCATTTCAGGATCGCCCGTTCTATAAGAAGGAGTAAAAAGAGCGCCTAAGCCTGTGTCTCTAGCCATGAGTGCCTTCGCGGGTTATTGTTGAGCAGCGGGTATTATACGATCTCTTCGCACAATTGGCCTGTTCCCCATGCCCATACCTCCACCAAGCCCTTGACCGCCACCTAGACCGGGAGGAGTCATATTGAATTGAGCATATATTTTACTGCGTATTTGGTCTATATCATTTTGCTTGATAGCCGGGTTGGTACTCCTCGCTTCTTCCACAGCCATCTTAACCATGTCTTCAACGAGTTTGCTTGTGGCTACAGCATCTTTTCCTTGAATAGCGTTAGCATTCAGCATAGCCCTTTCAAAAGCAGCTTCTCTGTTTAGCTCGTTCTCTCTAGCTTTGTTTGCCGCTTTGAACTCTTCAACAGTAGCCGCACTGCGGCTCTTCAATCCAGCAATATCCGATGCACTGCCTAGCTTAGCCGTGTTCTGCATGATGCTTGATACATCTTTAACGGCTTCTTTGCGTTGGGCAGCTTCTGCGGCTTTATAGGCAGCGTCGGCTTGGATTAGACCCAGTTCAGCTTCGGCTTCTGCTTGAGCACCTTGACGATAAGTAGACAACCCAAACAGAGCGACTTTCCCTATCGCCGCAGGCCAAGTAGTTTCTCCACTAGCAAAAGTACCACCCGCCATAGCCGTCAGAGTCTGCAGCCATTTATCAGCCCTAGAGGATTCGATCTGCTCTTTTCGCCATGCACGTTCTTCAGGTGTCATCTGAGGTGTAGCACCATAGAGCGCATTCATCCGGGTAGCCATTTTTTCAAAGCTATCGTCCGATGCACTCGCTGGAGCCTGACCTTGAATAGCGGGAAGCCCTCCAGATTGAGAAGGTTGAGAAGGTTGAGAGGTCTGCGACACGGTTTGAGCCGTAGGCTGCTTCGCTTTTTCTAGTTCTGAACGAGCATTTTCTATAGCATTTATTTTCTCTCGTACATCCAATGCTTGAGGGGAGCCCTGACCAAATTCCCTAGACGCTGCTGTATACGCTTTTTCTAGTTCGTCCAGAGTTTGGCCTTGCGGTTGAGCCGAAACCGCAGGCGTTTGGGCATCGGAAACAAGATGGTTGTCGTCTCTCTGTCCACTCTTGAACTGCTTATCTACTTTAGTAGCTTCTTTTGTTACTTGCGGTTTGGGGTTTCTGATAGACTCTTGACCCGCAGGGACTTCACCGTTACGACCACCTGCTTCATGCTTCAAGGGCTTTTGGTCTTCGCCGCCTAACCATGTAGGCATATTCTCTTTCCAATCCTGTACATACTGCTGTTGAAACTCAGGATCAGTCAAAGTATCAAACATACCCATAGCGCCTTGAGCAACACCGAGAGGACCGGCAAAACGACTAAGAGCACCCAGACCTCTGCCCACATTACCTAAAGTGCCTCTCAAAGTACGAGGAGTAGGAGGGGCTTCAAATTTAGGTTTACCACTCTTAGCCATAGCTTCGGCCATAGGGTGCGTAGGAGATTGCGCTGCTGAAGACATACCCTCAATCATAGAAGGTTTAGCAGAAGCGGAAGGAGAGGGTTTTGATGGACTATATTCTCCTGCTTGGGATGGAACCGCACCATATTTCTCAGAATAGCTAGGCCGACTGCCATAAGTTTCGCCCTTAACAGGCTCCTTACCATAAACGTCTTTATACTTAGCCGGTTTCTCTTCTTCCGGCATTCTGGCGCGTTCTTGATAGGCATTAGGTCTGCCCTCTCTTTCTGCACCGCGCGCTCTTTCTCTCTGAACTTTCTCTTTGATGCGCTCATCTTCTTCATCAGCATAGGAAGCGTCGAGGTCATTAGCGGAAAGCTCATCTAGGGCATAATAACCGGGGCTATCTGGAATATCCAAAGCTCTAAGCATTTCAGAGGTGCCCGTAGCAAACCCTCTCACCTCGCCACCATCGGCATAGCCTTCGCCACCATCATAACTGTAGTCGAGGAACCCACCTTCGGCTAGAGCAACGAGCCCCCCACCCGCCATCTCTTGCGGCAGAGTACGAGGGTCAACGGGAAGAGCTCCGAGTCCGCCACCCACTTGAGGCCCTTGCTCTGGCTGCTGCGCCATAGCGATATTGCTAGGTAGCTGGCCCATGATCCCGCCTTGCATCGCTGCTGCTTGAAGCTGTTGTGCTACTGTAGGCTGAGGGTTTTGTCCCATCTGCTGTGCTTGCTGTGATTGTTGTTCACGCTTCGCCTGATCTTGCGCTCTGGAAGCTGCGGCGGCTCCAAGCCATGCCAAACCCGCACTAGGGCCTTGTTGCATTAGCTGGTTAGTGCGATTCACATCTCCTTTCAGCGTTTCATAAATACTGTTGATAAACTGAGCCGGTTTACCAGAGTCGCTGTCAGTAATGTTGGCGTTTATAGTCATGAATTACTCCTTAGTAATTTTGTTGTTCAGTGACTCTACTACCGCCACCGCCTGCTCCAGTTATATTCAGCATTCCCGGTACAGTGCCCGCCGTCTTGTACGGTGCTTGGTACTGATTGATGGCATTTTTCTGTTGCTGATCCATCCAGCTTTGCTGCAAACCCTGTGTGGTGTTGTAAATCTGCGCCATGTTACCAAGCTGTTGCTGGTTGAAGTTACCGATATTAGTGCCGATGGAGCCCAGCCCAGTAGCCATGTTACCCATAGCACCATAGGCTGCGATGTTCTGTTGGTTTCCTTGAAGCCCCGCTTGTTGGTTAGCCAAAGCAGCGTTGAGGCCATATTGAGAGTTGGCAAGGTTGACGTTTGTGCCCAACTGAGCATTTTGAAGCGCCGCCTGTGTTCCCAGCGAAGCATTCTGTAGGTTGGTCTGATTCGCCAGATTTGCATTCAAAGAGCCCACGCCAAACTGAGTCTGCTGATTAGCCAGAGCCGCTTCAAGTGCCGCCCGTTGGTTGGCTAGATTGGCCTGTGTTCCCAACTGAGCATTAGCAAGAGAGGCTTGATTCTGCGCCCCAGCATTGAACTGCCCTGTGCCAAACTGTGTTTGTTGATTAGCTAGAGCCGCTTGTAACGCCGCTGCTTGATTAGCCAGAGCACCTTGAGAGTTTACCCCTTGGTTAGCCAGCGCTGCCTGCTGTGCCAGTTGTGCATTGGTTTGGCTAGTTACCATTTCAGCCTGTTGATTAGCCAGTGACGCATTGAGCATCTGCTGTGCTTCTTGAGACTGTACACCCAGCATGGCCTGTAGGTTCTGCACTTTGGTCTGGTAGTCAATGCTCTGGTTAGAGAGCATCGCTTGCAACTCTTGCTGCGAAGACTGCGACTGTGTGGAGAGTTTAGACTGCAGATTCTGCAGAGCCGCCTGTTGTGACAGGCTCAGTTCCTGACCATATTGAGAACGACCTGATTCGTAGGCTTGCTGCAGGCCTTTCGTTTGAATATCTTGTAACTGCTGGTTGTAGTTACGTTGCGCTTCAGAGCGCTCCAAAGCCTGCCTAGACCCCCCAAAAGCGCCAGCCGATACAGCCTTGGCATTCAGCGCATTCATCTGCTTGGTGTAGTCTCTCTCCGCTTCGCGCTTTGAGATGTCAATGACTCCCTGCATGTAAGGGCTCATGTATTTGCTAGACACACCCTCATCGGTCCAAGACCCCGGCCCTGCCATTTGATAGGCTTCGAGTGCTTGGGTGGTGACGGGGTTTGCGCTGTCCATCTGATACCGCTGCAGTTCTCTAGCGGTTACATCCTCTGGGCGCTGCATTTGCGAGGCGGTTACGTTATACTGCCCGAGGTCTACTTGCTGTGCATTAACATCAGCAATAGCGGCCATTTGAGAGGCTTGAGCTCTTTCTGCCGCTGCGCGTTCCGCACTGACATTAGCAATACTGCCCATCTGAGCGGCGGCGGCTTTTTCTGCACTGGCTCTTTCAGCCGAAGCATTTTGGTAGGAGACATCTTGCGGTTTGTATCCGGCCAGACTCTCTAATCCAGCCCCCGCCGTTCGATACATATCAGCGCCTTGCCCAAACTCACCGGGCATTTTCATATTCTGGGCCATATCAATGGCCTTTCGCCCAAACTCGTTGGTCATGCCCCCAGAGGGAGAAGTCATCCCGTGCCTTTTCATAGCCGCGTCGCGCACTGCGGGGTCTTCACTTAACAACGCTGGATCAAACCCAGCCGTTTGCCCATACATGGCATCGGCCATAGTATAGCTCGTTTTGTTTGGAGCGCCCCCCGTACTGGGAGTTAACTTGCCTTTATCATTCACGTCGAGCTGAGTAGCCTCAGTGAACTTTTTCATTGCCTCTTCTTTCTGCTTTTTGGTAGCGTTGGAAGGAAGGTTAGGTGGGGTGGGCATACCCGTCTTCGGGTCTATGGGGTAGCCTTTATCGGCGTACTCAGTATAATTTGATACGTAGTCTTTCTGCTGCTTGTTTAGCTTTCCGCCCGCATTTTCAAAGGCCATCAACCGATCAGTACGCTGCTGCGCGGTTTCATTTTTAGGAGGAGGGGCTAGCTTGGGTTTAGCAGGGGGTTTTTGTTTTTCAGGGGCATTCTTTTTGGGTGTTTCCTTTTTAGGTGCATTAGTTGCTTTTGGAGAACCGCCCGAAGAATAACCCCGCAATGTCATCAGCCCGCCTTGTGCGGCTTTTCTTCCGGTATAAAAGTCAGTGCTGCCTCGCTGCATTGCAGCAAAATCAGCGGGAGTAACATTACGCCCCCACATTTTATTGATGGCGTTTTTATTGCCTAGGTTGACTTGCTCCATCAATGCCGCATCTCGCGCTGCCACCCGTAACCCCGTAGAGGTAGCGGAGCCGGGGTTGGACATGACGTTGTACAGCCATTCTTGATAGGGACTGGGTTTGTCGGTAGTTTCAGTTCTCGAACCCGGAGATAAAGCAGGACCGCCCATAATAGTGACCTCGTAAATTTATAGCGCTATCTGTACAATGGTGGTTTTTTTATGGGCACCAAGCCTAGCCCATAAGCGCATCAGGGAATCTCTTACAGCACCTTCAATACAAGTAGCACCATGCTGTCTGAGAATGTCACAGTATTGCGAAAAAGTGTCGAGGTTAGCTAAAAGCCGCCCTCCAATGCTGGTTACATAAGCAACGCGATTGTCTGTTCTATTAAAAAATGTAACAGTAGAAGCTCCACGAATTATATCAGAATCGTCAATAGCCACAATCAAAAGCCATGTACCATCTAGCACACGCATTTTAATTTCCTCTAAAGTCAATTCCCCATAAGAATACTGAACGGACCTCTCTAGGAAACCTTCAACCTCATCCCACACTACGTTTGCAAAGTCGGCAGGGACGACTTTAGCTTTCCAACTCATACACCAAAGAACTCATCCAAGAAGTTAGCACCCGCTTTAGTGGACCCATTGCCCAACGCACTGACAACATCGGCTGGAATAATGAACTGCCCTTCTTTCAAACCAACTTCTCCACCCTGAGCAAAGTTCATACCGCTAAAAGTCTTACCCACTTTGTTTCGTATATCAGCACTCTGCTGATCTCGCTCCGCTTGAAAGTCCATGCTTGCCTGCTGAGCAAGTTTTCTCCCTTCTTCTGATCGCTGCGCTTGTTGCATATTATCCATTCCCGTTCCGATCCCTTCTTTGGCGAGGTCCATGCCGACACCTTTAACGGTGTTATTGCTAAGAAGAGAACCAATACCTCCGCTGCCTGCAGCATTAGCCGCCGCTGTTTGAGATGCTTGTTGGAATGCTGGAGTAGCTACACCCTGAGTTATAGCACTAACAGAAGGCTCTGCCGCTGCGACTTGAGCCGCGCCGGGAATACCGCCCGCTGCCTGTTGAAATGCTGGAGTGGCTACTCCCTTAGTGATCTCACTGACTGCCGGTTGCGCTGCAGTGGCCGCTTGACCCGCTTGACCTGTTATACCCCCCGCAGGTGCGGCTGCGCCGCCCAATGCCCCAAGACCCGCTGTAGCGCCACCAGTGAGTGCCCCCAAAAGAGCCCCTTGCCCCGGATCGCCCCCCGTAGCAGCCGTGAGTGCAGCACCTGAAGCCGAGCCTAATGCCGCTGAACCTGCTACTGATCCGATAGTACCCGCTGTGGCTGTAGAAGCCCCCATAGCAGAAGCAAGACCAGCGACAGGTGCCCCGATAGCCGAAGCAGCAGAAGCAATAGCGCCCCCAATAGCGGTTAATGTTCCAAATAGCGACATGTTAGTGCTCCGTATGCGTCAGTAGATTCTGGTACTCGGCCATTGTCTTACACCCCAGAATACTCTCAATGTTGTCCAAGTCTTGGTTCTCGCAGTGATGGACAGTTACCCAATCAACATCTGTAACAGCGAGGACTGCCCGTTGTGTGCCTTTTTTTGTGATGACTACAGCAGGAGCGGTGATAGTTTGCTTCTCGCCGTTTTGATCTACTAGCACCACAGTCCCCGACAAGCAGATGGCTATGTGGTCATATTTGTGAACGAGTGTAGCTCCAACGGTGCCCGAAGGTATGCGGCATCGCCTGCCATAGAGGTCATCTGTCTGGTAGTGAGTAATCTCTTGTACACCCGGATTGACTTCTCCATCAGCTAGAGCCTTTTGCAGCTTTAGATCAAACTCATGGATAACATATCCGGGTGCAACTTCTGTGCTCATTACGCTTTGACTCGGCTCATGGTTTGAATGAATGCCCGCTTGCCTGCATTCTCGACAATTTGCTTACCTTTTTTAGCATGGGCTGCGCTACGGACTTTGTTCATCATAGCATGTAAGCGTTCTTCACCAAAGCGTTCTGCGACATTCGCAGGTACTACATACTCTCCATCGGCTACTCGTACAGGCTCTTTTCCATCTATATTGGCAGGGATATGGTCACTCATTCCATCGCCTTCGCCTTCTAGCAAACCTCCTTTCTCCATACTGACAACTTCGTGCGGTATGGGAGATGCGGCTGGATAGGGACGTGCCCTATGAATCATCGACTGAGGATAAGCAGTATCAGGGTCCATCGGCTCGGTGTTGATATACCCTCCTGAAGCATAACTACCTAACCCGCCCGTACCCGCAAACTCATCTATAAACCAATCAGGAAAGGTTACAGAAGCAGGAGCCCCCGCATTGGAAGAGACGGTCATACCCCCTTCGCTAAAGCGCTGCGCCGGATACAGCGAGGCCATTAAGCTCTGCATGTACTGCTCTTCTTGGAGCTTTTTGCGCCTACGCTCTTCTTCGAGTTGCTGCATTTTGTTTGAGCGGGCCATAGAACTGCCGATCCCAGCACCGATAGTCCAAGCCGGTAGTCCCAGTTTGCCCGCTAATTCAAAATAGCCGGGTTTGTCGCCTACGGACGTTTCCGGCTTCGTGTTGTCTGTCACTTCAACCGTTTTTGAAACCTCTGGTACGGAGGCTGCTGTCGAGGTGTTTCCTATTTGTACAGGCGCTTTCCTAGCAGCTTCATTCCATGCTTCAGCACCCGTGATCTTTGTAGGGTCTTCGTTTATACCGTAGGTGCTAGCCATAGCCGTTCCGGGTGCAGGTTTATTAGGCGCTGCTCCCATGCCCATAGCTTCTTTGAACTTGTCGTGCTGAAGGGCGGCACCGCCACCCATAATGAGCCCTTGCGCTGCGCCTGCTGCTGCGCCTTCTTTACCCCCCGTAGCGTATCCTAAGCCCGCATTGAGTCCGGTACTGAGTAGAGTGCCTAGAGTGCCGCCCGCTACGTTGGCTATTTTTTCTCCCATTTCTGGGTCGTCGCTGAGCTTTTTTAGCCAGTCCACATCCCCAATATAATCCTGAATATACGTCTCCAAAGCAGGAGTCAAGGCCATGCCACCTACTGAACTAAGAAGACTGCCTATGCCACCATAACTCATAATCGTAACCTCAAGGAATAATTTTTAGGGTATTGTCTGCAGCGGTGTCCCGCCATATAGTGCCGTGGGGTGAACCTGTAATCACTCGACCTGTGCCTGTCGCTGCACCTGTAGTTTTGAATGTGGTACCTAGATTGTTGTCTGCTGCGCCGACCAGTGTGAAGTCCGTAGTGCCTACCGTGACGATAGTATAGTACGAAAGAGCCACCATAGCCGTGGCTGCAATAGGTGTTGGAAGAGCCGCAGAGAACGCATTCCCATCCGGGTTGAAGTTAGCCGCAACCAATGACGTGCACCGCACATCGCCGGGATTATTGACCTGTTCGATGAAGTAATTGACCAACCGCACCAGATTATTCTGAAACTGAATGTCGTACTCTAGCGGAGCTAGCGGGAGTACCGGAGCGGGGGGGACGTTGCCTGACTTACTCATCTATTTATCTGCGTCCGTCTGGCTGCACTTGGATTCTTGGGACTCCTAATTGCCATTTTACACCCAAAGAATTGCTGCTAATCTTAAAGGCTACTTGTCTTCCTCTCAGGCGAATCCATTCTTGGTGCGTGTAATCGTACACTTGCAGTGACACCTTGTTACTGGAAACTACTTCGCTATCTGTAGAGGTGAAAGTGCCTTGACCGGGGAAATTCCTCGTCGATACCGTCATCGTCACAGAAGGTGTGTTTGTTAGTGACCCAATAAAGTCTACGTCCGGTATGATGCGCTTTATGAACGAGAAGTTGTCACCCTCACCGATGTCGAAATCCGAAGATTCGATAAAGGAGTCAATGGGTGTTGGAGGGTTGGTGGTGTAGTCGTCTACACCGTTCTCATGAAGTAAAAGTCTGCCTCCACTGGTAGCCAGCGGAAAAGCTCTGATATGTGAATCGTACCAAGCGGTGCGCGGCATTTGGCCGTAGTACCAGACTTTCTCAAGGTAGTTGTAGACTACATAACGGTCATTTGTGGGATTGTCCACACCGATAGTGGAAGCCGAAGGGTAGAACCACCATACCTCATTAAACTTCTCGTTGGTGCCCGCATAGACCTGATCCAACTGCGACTCGTTAATATCATCAAAGACGTACTGCCGCAGACTGCAGGGGAGCGTGTCCACACGCCCAGAATAGACATAGAATTTTTCCAAGCCCATCCAGTACGTGATGTTGCTAGCAGTGACGACTGCATTAGGACCGGCGAGAGTGACTTCGTTTGAGATCGTGTTGAACCCAAAGGTGTAGGGTGGGCCTAGATAGCGCATGGAATACAGCGCACTATCACTCCAAATCAGCACTTCCTGTCGAGTCTTTTCAGCCGTAATCAGCTTACTGCCATAGGCCATGCGTTGAAACCCAGCCGTGTTGATAGGTGTTGGCTCCCAGATCAATGGGTCTTCCTGTTCGCACCAGCGAAGCAACAATGGGTCTTGAGCGCTAGGTTCCGTGGCTGTGGGGTCGTTAGTGCCTAGCACCACAATATGCCGTTCTTCAGAGACAAAGACATGGGCACCCACTTCAGGAGACCAACTATCCGCGCCGGGAAGATCAATAATGTTCACACCACTATGCAGCGTGACTTCACCCGTATCATCCAGATTAGCAGCCGCCGCCCAATAGTACACTCCACCATTGCGAATGTTGTAAACCAAGTCTTGACCAAACGAGTCAGAACTCCACAAGCGCATGGGGATGTTGATACCAAACTCTGCGGGTGTATTCCACCCACGGACAGGATTAGTTACGCTAGGTGTTGTTGACTGATAGACCAAGCCTCTTATCGTCGTACCGTTCTGATGGAAGGTCGCTGTGCTTGAAGTCGCTCCGCGTGTGCATCCGGTCAGATCATTACCACTTATGCCTGAGTATTGAATGATTTCAGATTCAAGCAGTGCATACCCAGAAGCCGGAAAGGTCGAAGCATCGGTCAGGGTGATTGTCGTCTCAGTGTTATCTACTTCTTCCGCTACCGTGGTGAGCCCAGCGTTGTAGACCATAGAGTTCCAGATACCTGCACTCCAGCCCGTGCCTTGCGTAGAAAACTCCTCACCCGTGTCAATCTCAAACTCTGCAGTGATGGCACCGCCACCCTGACCTGTCAAAGCTGATGTTGCCAGTACCCCAACATCTACGGCTACGTAATTGGTAGTAAACGCCTTGATCTGAAAGTTCTTGTTTAACTGCGCGGCAGTGTAAGGCCCAAACGCAGCCGCCCCGCCTATAGTGACGAAGTTATTCGTGCCCGAGCCATGAGCCGTAGCCGCAAGGATCAACCATCGACTGGTGACAGCAACGCCTGAATTATACGCCGCCGCTGTAGTGCCGTTATAGCCTCGTGAGCAGCCAGTGAGAGTGTTGCCGCTGACATTCTGAACAAAGATATCTTCTGAACCAATGGTGATGACCAAAGGAAAAGCTCTCTGAAAAGACGTACCCGAGACAAGAGTAATGTCCGTGCTAGTAGCACTGATCGAAGAAGCTAGCGTTGAATAGATGGTATCAAGGGACACCGTGCCCGCAGCAAAAGAGTCTGCTATGGGTGTGATATCGTAAAAGACTTGGTTGGAGTCGATGTAGTATTTGAGGTTAGTCCCCATACCCAGCAGAGTGAAAGACACCCCGGAATTGGCTAGAGACTCCCACTCAGTCAGATCACGACAAGCCCCTAGATATACATCATCTGAAGCAAACGTCCACCCACCGATGTTTTCCGGCTGACCTGAACGGAAGCGAATCTTATCGCAGGCATACCATCCCCCTTCGTTAGCAAGAGATGTTGACTCCCTATTAACTCCGGGGCGGTACTGTAATTTTTGGAGCATGATTTAGGCTCCTTTAAGAGCTTCTACTTCGGTTTTGAGTTCTTGCACGGCTTTAACCAGCATAGCAATTATCGCTCTATCGTATATGCCTTGCCCCGTTGGAGAGGCTTCTTGGCTAACTGCTTGCACCTCTTGAGCATAAAAACCTAGTTGCCTTCCTTCTTCAAGGTTAGCATTACCTTCTTCATCTTTCCAATAAAAGTAACGAGGTTGCAGCGCATCTATTTTAGAGAGGCCCTCTTCTATGAAACCGTCAGCTATTTTTAAGTTTTGGTCTGAGGATACCGTTAGTGTGCCTGTGCCCGCCCCTGCAGAGACAGTACCGCCAGCAGCTAAGTTAGATATCGTTACAGCGCCCCCTGTGCCTATGGCTAATCTAACTTCATAAGTGTTTAATGTGCTTAATTGCGCTAATACTAATGGCCTGTATGTAGAAGCGGCTGTATTAACAGACAAAATAGCGGGGAAATAGTCAGAGCCATTAAAGACAGTGTCTACACTAACATACCCTGATGGAGAACCGCTATTCTGAACATTTAACGCCCCAGTCATCGTGGAGCCGGTTTTTAGTACGTAACCGCTAGCGGCTACACCGCCCAAAGCATTTGCATTCGTAGCGTTTGTCGCATTCGTAGCATTCGTAGCGTTTGTAGCTGTTGTGGCTGTTGTTGCATTCGTAGCGTTTGTTGCATTCGTAGCGGTAGCGGCATTACCTGAAACACTGATGGCCCAAGTACCCGAAGCGTTGGAACCATTAGCATTGCATTTGCCGTTAAACGTGTTCCAGTCCGTGGAGGTTAAATAGCCGTTTTGTGAAGTGCTGGCTATATTCATGGACAAATTGACCGCTGTGCTCCCAATAGCGACCAAAGGAGTTGTAGCTGTAACAGAAGTGACCGTACCTCCTCCAACAAGCTGAAGATTGATATTTCCACTCAAATCCGCACTCGCCGTGCCATTGACCTGAAGCCCCGTGCCTACTGTAATGGTCCTCGTCTGGGGGACAAAAGTGCTCGCGGCTAGAGATGACGCCGCCGCTATCTCTCCATCTACATAGCTCTTATTGGTAGCCTGAGTGCCACTCAAGGGAGCGTTGGGGAGAATAAGCTGCGCGGAGCCACTTAGGGAGACATTTGTAGAAAATGTCTTAGTGCCAGAAATCGTCTGGACAGTGGTGAGCCCTACAAAGTTACTGTCTGCGTATCCTTTAGTGATTACATCATCATTATCAACAGCCGCTTGGGTTAATTTCAGCCTAGGGATCATGGTCTGAGTGCTTTCACCCGCCGCTTTCCACAAATAGTTGCTATTGACGTAGTTGTACGAGGTGGCTTGGTTGCCTGTGGGTGTCGCTACGGGCAGAGTGACGGTGCCTGTAAATGTAGTGTTGCCCGTGACGGTATTGGCCCCTGCATTGATGAAAAATTTCCCATCTACATAGCCTTTGTTTACGGCATGTGCGTTGACCGTGGGGGTGCCTGTCAGTGTAAGGAAGTTCAGCGCAGTAAAGGCTTCTTGGAAATCCGTGCCGTTGTAGATGACCGTCTTCGTCGTGTTGGCTGGAATCGTTACGCCCGTAGTGGCTGAGAGTTTGATCGTGACCGCATAAGATGTTGATCGGTTGATGACGGTATATAGCTTGCCCGATGAGGCTGTGACCGCACTGGCGGGGACCACGATGTTTGAGTCTGCACTGATCGTAATAGCCGGGACCACCAGACACATCTGCCTTGACTGATCGTTAGCACCATTGAGCGCCGTCAGCGTAAGTGAGTTAGCCACCCAACCCGAAGAGAGCTCTACACGCCCTGCGATAGAACTTTCCAGCAACGTGCCTAGATTGGTGTTGGTGGTGTTGCCCCACGTATTGGCCTGCTCACCCGAGGCGATGAGTTCAAGTCTAAGGTTAGATGAATATGATGAAGGCATGGTTACGCACCTTTATGTCGGTATATTGACCCAGTTGCTGGTCTGGGTGGTTGTAATGTTGGACCACAATGCGGCAGGATATTTGCCTGTAGAGGGTAGATTGTATCCAATCCCTCCTAATACGAAGAGTGTATCCCCTACTATGTACCCAGAGCCGCCGTTGGCAATCGCTACGCTTATCGCTACATTTTGGGAGTATTGTATATTGAACGTAGCATTTGCTCCACCGTTTGTTGCTACCACAGTGGCTGGGTTGGGCGGGACTTCATCGTAGAGCGCGGTGTGCTTTATCGAAATTCCCGTGATGGCTCCACCACCATTCACTGCTGTCACCAGCAATTCGGTATTCGTATAGTTGACTCCCACACAGATAGGCTGTGACCCAATCGAGCAGTCCTGACCATCTACCACCGCATCAAGCGTTATCTCGTTCCAATTTCCCTGAATCGTCGCCTGCGTTGTGGGCTCTGGTGGGGTGTAGCATATCGGCGTTGAGCCAATCGAGCAGTCATCGTAGGGAATCTCAGGTATCTGTGGGGTAAAAATATCTACCCAGAACTTTCTGAAACTATTGAGCGTCGATGTGAGCATCAACCCCGTAGTGGGGACCGTAGCCCCTACACTCAGAATAACCGGCGAAACATATCCATAGAAGGACAGCCCCGTGGGTGTTATACCCGCTGCCGCAGAGACAGTGACTGAATTGAGCGTAGTGGTGAGGGTTTGCCCCGTAAGATCAACCGTCTGTCCAACAGATAGAGCAACGGAGTTTAGGGAGGCAATTAGATTCTGCCCCGTGAGGGTTATGTCATTGTTGGTCTCTAGCGCTACGCTATTGAGTGTGCTGGTAAGGCTCTGGGAATCAAACGTCGGCGGCTGAACTTCAATGACGACACTGCTGAGCGTTGTCGTAAGGCTCTGAGAATCAAGGGTATAGAGCGCATCTGCTGTAACCGTAACGCTGTTGAGCGCTAAGTTGAGTGTTTGGCCTACGAGGGGTACGTAGGTGATGGCCGTAGCCGTGACGCTATTGAGCGTCAGCGTGAGAGATTGAGAAGTGAGAGTGACTGCACTGGCGGCAGTAACAGAGGGAGCGTTGAGTGTAGTAGTGAGTGTCTGCGAGTCGAGCGCGTACTGCGCCCCTGCCTGAATAGTGGGGCTATTCAGTGTCGTTACAAGTGACTGAGAAGAGAGCGCGTAGTTAGCTGCAGCCGTGACTGCAGCCGAAGAAAGAGAGAGGCTGAGACTCTGAGAAGTTAGGAGTAAATAGGCATCAATGCGCGGTGCCGCAATGGGCGAGTCTGCAATAGCCGAGAAGCCTAACACCCCGAGTCTCTGTCAGCTAGCCTACGGACGGTTTGCGCTTTGTGAAAACGCTGATAACACCAACAACGGCAAGGCCCGCTTGAATAATAGCCGTCTGCTGAGCAGGATCAATCTGCAGTCCCACTGCAGTCAACAACATTACAATCCCGCGCCACGTACTCGCCTCGCCTAATGCAATACCAAATCTGTCTACTAAAGCACCCATTGTATTCTCCTAATCCCAAAAGTAAGTCACAACACCATACATAAACACCAACAGAAAAGAGACCGTCAGACAGGCATACACTAACCCTTCAGCCAGCAGTTCAGTAGGCGATTTATCTTTTGGGTTGCGGGGTTTCATATTTTTGCTGAGTCCTGCCGGTTGTGCCTCTGCGTTGTAGCATCAGCCCATCTACAGTTTGCGCGTTCATAATTCCCATTAACGTCTATTCTGTCTATAGAGGTGCCTTCCGGTCTTGGTCCCATATCCCTCAAAAAATTTTCGTAATCATCCCAACGAGGGTCTATCACAATACCTCTACCGCCATAGTGGGCATGCCCTTTATACAATTCGCTGTTAATGCGCCGCCGCATACTTTCCCATGAACGATAAGTAGCGTCTCTAGCTTTATTCCTAGCATGCCCGTGCTTTGTTTTTGCTGCAGCTACTCTTTCTTTTCTAAAGCACCCACAGGATGTAGAAGTCCCAGTCCGTAAGGCGGGCGCATAGGATACAGTTGTATTCCCGCATTTACATTTACAGTGCCATCGTGCTTGTCCGTTTTTTGACTCAGCTTTACTAATCACCGTGAGCCTACCAAAGACTTGGCCTTCGCTTATATCGCCTCTAGGCATATCATATTTTTGCTAGTTGGAAGTGCATTGAATCTGGCTTACTCCACGTACCTCCCCAATCAAAACCAGCATCGGTAAAACATTTAACAAACCCATCACTGAATGGCTTGCGCCCAGCGGCTATAAGCTTTTCCCTACTCCAACCAAACTGATTATCTGTAGGATTCATGTCTATGGCGATACCCCATGCGTGGAGAGATTGAGAAGATGCACCGCGTTTTTTACGTATATTAAAACATCCTGCCCAATCGCGCAACTCCCCAACGTACCCTCTACTAATGATGTTGTTGAATGCTTTAGTTAGCGGTTCGATCATTGCACGGTTGCAGTACAGCCTTTTGGGGATCACGCCGATTTCAAGCGAGGTAGGTACGTCCCACAGCACCATATATTTGCCCTCGTCTTCCCGAGTGTTAGGGTCGCCCCACTTAGCAAAGCACTGTCTCGATGTAACCATACCTACCTCCTCTTATCTTATTCCTCTACCGCTTCCGTTGCCTCTGGCAACTGCCCTTTGGCCTGCTCCTGAATGCCATTGATGAGTCCTGCGACTTCCACGAAAGGCTTGGTGCCCAGATAGTTCAGGACCGCGTTCAAAAGCTCTACACTAATTTCAATTTTAGGCTGCATAGTTGTCTATGAGTTGTTGTTGATAGGAGCGCGTAGTGTAGCAGGTTTTATTCTTCCGGCTCAACAGGCTCAACAGGAGGAACCAAGTTAGCCCCATCATCACGGGCCATCGCTCTGTTAATGTAGTCTGAGAAGAGTGCTTGGTGTACCAGAGCAACCGGGATCGTTTCGCCGGTCAGTTCCAAGGTTTCTGGATCGCGCAGTTCGATGATGCCGAGCGGGTCTACGGTGTATCCCAAATTTCCTACGAATTGCTTGATCTGCTCATCGTTGAGGTTAATCACTTGCTCCTCGTCGTACCGCACCGTCGCTGGTTGGTCCAGTGGGTTCAGGATCAGGATTTGATACGCCCGTTGCCATGCGACCCCGGATACGTCAGTTTCTTTGTAATCGGCCATGAGTGTGTCCTCTTTTCAGTGATTCAATTTCGGCATGTTTCAATTAGAAACATCTAATAATATTTGCTGAGAAAGCATACCCGCTCCCCGTATTAAATCCATTGTAAAGACGATAATTGCCACCTGTCTGCCCAATTGAGAATTGAGATGTGCTGGGTGTGGTGCTTGCCACCCAAGCACCGCCATTTTGTGATATGAGCACAACTGAACCGTTGCCAAGAAGAAACAAGGCAGTATTGCCAGTTTGAGCTGTTTCCGCGATTAAAACTAGATAGTATCCAGTTCCAGAAATAAGAAGGGCATTACTGCTTGTTCCAACAGATAACCGTGTGGCATTTGACGTGTCAAAATGAGCACCAGAACCTATTGCTAGATCACTAAGTATTGAATTTGCTACTCTAAGTTTATTAGAGCCGCTTGGATCGCTGGTCGTCCCAACCAACAAATTCCCCGCCGATGTGATGCGGGCGCGTTCTCCCCATGTTGATCCGTTATAAGTCCAAAATGCTAAAGGTTGACCTGTGGATTGCGTTGCAGCCGCGACAATACCAGCACCGGAAGTATCAAACCCAAGAATAACTCCCGGCTTGTCCGCTGCCGCAGCAGAAGTTGACGTAAACCTAGACACTCGGTAGCCGGTTCCAGAGAAAACAGAGCTAGCAGCACGTTCAACATCTAAGGTTAATACAGGTGATCCGACCCCAATCCCCACATTGCCGCTACTATTTACCACCAGCGCATTCGCTGTCGTGGGGTCGAGGCTGATGGCACTGCCGATGGTGACTACGCCGGTTGAGGAGATGCGGAGGCGTTCTATTGGAGTGGTTGTAAAGGACCCCATCGTAAAGAACGATAAATAGCCAGCGGTACTCCCGTCTACTGAATCTTCTTTTGCTCCTTTAATCGCCCCGAATAGCCTCATATTGAGTGAGGGACTTCCTGTTGTGACTGAGCCGCCAAGCCCCAGTACACCACCAACATTTAAGCCTTGGGCGTCAGTTGTAGTGACCATCGCATTTGCAACTACACCGAGCGTCCCAATGTTGGAATTTGCTACATGTAATCGAGTTGCTGTATTGGGAATACTCGTCCCAATCCCCACGTTGCCGGAGGAGTCGATACGCATCGCTTCTGCGTTACCAACCAACCATCGTTGGTATCCAGTCTCAAGATTGTTATATGAAACATCATTTCCAACCAGATAGAGTTGGAACCCATCGGAAGTAGTATCTCCTGTAGATGAATTCCTTAGCGTCAACCTTGGAAAGTCACTTGCATAAATGGCTAACCCGCTTCCGTTGGCACCGGGAGCGTTACTAGTGCCAAAACCTACAGTCCCGTTTACTTGAAGTCTAAGCGTTGGTGTAACCCCACCCAACCCAATCCCCAAATTCGCCCCATCAAATACCAGCGCCGTCCCCGTGGTCAGGACTTTGGAGGCATTCAGATAACCCACACCGTTGGCGGTGCCGCCGTTGAGTGTGACCGTGCTGGAGGTAGTGAGGGTGGTAAAGGAACCCGCCGCAGGGGATGAGCCGCCGATAGCCGGGGGTGAAGCGAGGTAGTTACTAAAGCCCGTACCGGAGACGGTAGAGGAGGCTGAGAGCGTAGTGAATGCGCCTGTGCCTGCGGTTGTGTTGCCGATGTTGACGCTGTTTAGCGTCTGAGTCCAGCTTGGGTTCGTGCCGTCTGTAGTGAGGACGTAGCCGCTTTTGCTGTCTTGGTCGGGGACCAGTGAGCGCGTAGGCGCGGAGCAAAATACTCGTTTAGTACCAGAAGAAAAGTTGACTAGCGCACCGCTATTAGACGAGGCGATGACCGTAGTACGAGATAGTGTACCTGTAGTAACAAGGGTACCTATGCCAATTTCCCACTCGCCAATGCCATTATCTATAGTGTAAAAGAGCACATCGCCCGTAGTGAATCCCGCAGCAAATGTAATGTACCCAGTAACAGCACCAGCCAAAGTAATCGTGCCGGTACCGCCAGTAGTAGTGGTCTCTTGGACCCGATTTTGCATCTTAGGCATGGTGTCTATCCTCTATGGATTAGCAAACGTAAAATATTTTAACTCAGCGGCTCTACGTGCGGCAACTGCGTCTTCAAAAGATTCAAAAAGCCCTAAATGTATCTGTTTCTTATTGACCTGTATCTGCGCCACCCATTTGCCACTAACTTTATGCCATTTTACGCCTATTACACCGGAAGTGTTGTTTGACGGTAGCGACCTATTCTGATGATTATCGAACCAATTATTCTCGGCTATTCGCAGGTTGTCTATTTTATTGTTTGAGCGATCTCTGTCTTTGTGGTCTATCTGCTGTTCTGGTAAATTCCCATAATGTAAAAACCACGCTATCCTATGCCCGAATAAGCGCTTCCCGGTTAACCCTACTACGATATAGCCGTGACTGGCGTGGCCGGCTTTTTTACCCCGCCCGCGACTTCCTTTTTTGCGGACTTTCCACACCATCTCCCCCGTTTCTGGGTCATAGTCAAGTAGTTGCGCTGCATTTTCTATGATGATAGTATCGTTTTGCATCTTCAATCTCCTTCTCAGATTGGTGGTGTAGCACTTCGGGGCAGTTGTCGCTGCCCCTTGTGCGTTTAGGTTAGTTCAAAATGATAAGGGCCGTACTAGACGTAGCTGCAGGGAACGTGACCGCGAAATTACCGTTAGTGGATGTGTACGTCCCTCCGAAGCTCAGAATCGCTACTGCCTTATTGGAATCAGTAGAATTGTAAATCAGAGCGCCCGCCGCAGAGATAGAAGCAGAGGTCCACGTCACATCATCAAAATCCAGAAATGCGGTGGTGCCCGAGAGACTCACCCCTACATTAGTCAGCGTCTCCCCACCCGCCGTATATCCCGGTCCTGAAGATTCCCCAGAAGTCGTATAGACCGTAGTCGTGGAGTCTAGGTTAGCTGCCGAAGTGTAAAGAGCAAGTTTGAAGGTATCGCCACCCGCAGCGGCGAAGTTATGAATGCCTTGTAGAACCTCACTTTTGAACGACGAGGCAAGAGCCTGTGTAATAGCCATGATTTATACCTCTTCGGAAATTTCAAATTCTGCGTCAGGCTCAAAGTGATCTGCCATTACAGCGACACTATTGAGGGTAAATTCTATATTCTGGTTCGCTTCGTTTTCTTCGTTCATACGACTTGATCTCTAACTTGGGTTGTTCTGAAATTGTCTTCGCGGTTCTTACCATCTCCAAGCTGCTTGAGCAACATCATCGCTTCATTATACTTGTTCTGGTAGTTCTGCGTCATATCCGCTTCGCCTTTCAAAAAGACAGAGGCTTCTACCAAAGAGCCCCATAACAGCACAGAGGGGTAGTTCTGGCCCAACCAGCTAGTCCCTGCGTCAACAATAGACTGCGGAGCCGCGTAGTAATGAAGCTCCATCGTGTAATTCACGTCTGGAGTCGGGCCTAGAATAAACGCAGTAGAACTAAACAGACCGTAGTATTTTGGCTCACCGATAGCCGTTGGAAACGGGTAGGCTTCACGGATGTAGTTCACATCTTTCTGCAGGAGGTAAGTGTAGTTACCGCTAGCGTCAATGGTTGCCATTGAAAACACAGACAAAAAGTCTGATGGCATGTTGAGGTACTGAAACAACTGAGTGGCTTCGCCCGTAACATTACGTCTGAATGCTGGGAGTTGAACGGTGTTGTTGACCAGTAGCTCTGTATTCTTTACAAAGTTAGGGATGTTTGCGTTGAACGTGGGCTCGTCAACTTCACTATATTGCTGAATGGCATCGTAAAGCTGCTGGTACGTCAGGCTCATGTCAAATATCCCTTAACTTTTTAACCCAGCTTGGTAGAAGACTTATCGCCTTTGACGGCTGCACCCGTGCCGCGTACTTTTACGGTCTGAGTGTTGGGTTTCTCATTTGGGTAGCCAGCGGTGTTTGGAGTCGGGACTTTTTCGGCGGTACCGCCCGTTTTACGTGTACTCATGATTACTTACTCTTTTGGTTCTTGGCACGAGCCCTATTCCGGCCCATCTTTTTCATTTCAGCAGAGGTGACTCCACCTTTCTTGAGACCCTTTAGGCGTGTCTTTTTTCCTTCGTGTAGTTGGTCGTCGTGCATACGCACGGCCTTCTTAATCATTTTCTTATCCTGAGAAACGTCTTCGTGTTTCATCTGTAACCTCTAGCTAATTGTAACAAAAACGCTGTTAAGCGTAAAATCGGCCTGTTGTGAAGCGATAGGATTCCATGCAAATAACCCTCTGGAATCGTTCAAATTGGTATCGGGTCTTGGATTACGCAGTGCCTGCGGATCGTTAGCTACCTTCTGTGCGCCTATAACTCCGACCCAATTTTGCGGGTGGTCTATTTCCCAACAGGTAGGGCAAACTCTCTGATTGATGATCTTGCCGAAAACCACATACTGCTTGAGCTTTTTCAGTGGGTAGCGAAAGGCGCAACGATCGCAATATCCAAAGGCTTTTTTCTCACTAGCAAACCTAGTCGCCATTTACCAGCCTCCGCCTCCTACATGACTGATCCCCGGCACGAACCTAACGCTAACCCTCTGCCTATCTTCATCTGCGGCTAACTGGAAGGCTTCGTCATATATCTGTTTCAACATCGGGATTCGACCTTCAGCTTCAGGAGTCTTGATGGACAGATAATAAGCCAACCCAGCGATCAAAGCGGGAACAAATCTGAATGGCATATCGGCGGTATTCGTACCCGCAGAACCGGTATCATCCATTCTACGGAGTTTCCAATACACCAGCTTGTACCCGTCTATATTTGGAGCAGGCCAGATTCTCGCTATCGGTGCATCCGTTTGGCGGTCTACAAAAATCTGAATGGGTCTGCCTGTAGCCAATTTGTTGGGGATTGTGGCATAGGTAGAGACACTGATTCTAGCTATCTGTAGATCAACTTGCGTGGTGGGATTGCCATCATTCTGCCGTACAACGGTTTCAATCAGGTCTATGGTGTCTGCAGGGAGAGGGTAATTGCTTACGCCCACGCTCAAATTCAAAGAACCCTGTTCGATTGTCCATAGGTTTAGACCACGCGAAGCCCATTCTTGAAACAGCAAATTGAGGCTGCGCCTCGCCGTTTTGAACTGATAACCCGTGCGTACCTCAACCCCGACTCTCTCAAAGGCTTCTTCGATGATTTCGGCAAAATCAGGAGTCCAAGTCGCTGTGCCTGAAGTGGTCATTTTTTACTCTTAGCTGCCCGCATGTTATCAACGAGATTCGGGTAAGGTCGCCCTGCTTTCTTCGCTGCAGCTTTAGCTGAGGCTTTCTTGGCAGAGCTTAGCTTCTTTGGTTTGCCTAGCCCTTTAGGGCGCTCCTTATCCCAAATTTCTTTAGCCATTAGGTTTGACCGTTGTTCTTAATCAACAGGATATTGAAGTACGAACTGACCGAGTTGTTTGCCGCTGCACCTATCGCTGTGGCCCCGACGCAATTCTTTTCAGGGATTCTGTAAGGAAGCTCAAACAGGTAATCTGCCGTACCATTGTTGACGGCTGTCACGGCACCCACGCGAAGGATGTTATCAGGCCCATGCTGCTTCAAAAACCCAGTAACGGAGGAGTTACCAGATGCCTGCCCAGCAGAAAAAAGCCCCTGTAGCATGTATCCTGTGTACCCTGCTGGAACGCAGTAATGGCCCGTAGTACGGTTGTTGAACCCTGTTGCAATAATATCATACAGCACGGCTGGAACACCCGAAGTGACTGTGCCTGTGCCTACGTTGATATCCCCCGCATTTACGCCGCCAGACCCAACAGAGATTACATATAATTGGTTCACATAGAGATAGCTGTTGGTCGTGTTTACCGCTGTCTGCCCGTTTAGGATTACAGTTTCGCTTTTCTCGTTGTAGTCGCCGTCGATCCCGACGAGCATTACCGTTCTTGCCCCAGTACCTGCAGACGCATCGTCCGCACTAGATGAGCTAACTTTAAGCACTGAGGCGGCTGTTGGATGAGGAACCGTGCCCCCATTAGGCCATACAGACTCTTCAGTGGTGTCTACATCCGGGTTGTACCCAAAGACAATAACAGGCGAGTGCATCGTGATCTGCCCACGAGAGACCTGTATATGAAACGGCTCATATTTGCCCAGACGACTGACGGAAGAAACTACACTGGTATTTGCCATGATTTTTTACTCAACAATTCCATGCTTTTAGGGACAACGCTTTCCGCGTTGGCTTACCTTTTTCATCTTTCATAGGACCGGGCATACCGCTCATGCGGGCACAAAATGACTTTCTTCTGCCTGCGTCCTTCTTAGTTTTCGGATTAGGGGCGGGGGGCTTCAGATTCATTCCCTGTGCTTTGGCGCTAGCGCGGCCTTTTGCATTAAGCCCACCCTTTGGGTCTTTCCCCTCTTTTCTTTGCCAAGCTGGAGACTTAGCCATGACTATCGCCTACCCTTAAACTGTGAACGCTGCAACGGCATAGCAGTGGGATTACCCATAATCTGTGGTCTACCTTGTGGCATCGGGCGCGGCATCGGGCGCGGCATAGGCTGCGCTTGTGGAAGAGGCTGCGACATCTGGGGCTGCGGAGCAGCGGGTGGTAATGGTTGAGATATCTGGGGCTGATACGCTCCTACATTCATACCCTGCTGTGCCTGCGCTTGCTGAAACATCGCCTGTACCTGAGCGGGGTCTGGATTTATCAAACCTTGGCCTTGTGGTATCGCGGGTTGTTCTTCAAGAGGTATTACAGGAAACATACCCGACGCTCCACCCGGACCCGGCATAGGCATTGGCCGCGCCATCCCTTGAGGCATAACAGCGGGCTTAGTCATACCTTGCTGCATACCCCCCGGGCCATTCGGAGCGTCCATAAAACCCTGTGACATGGGGGTATGGCCCCCTGTCATACCCCGCCGTATACCCCCCGGAGCGGCCATATTAGCTCCCGGATACTGAGAGGGCATACCTGCCATCCCTTGACGCATCCCCTGCATTTGGTTCTGCATTTGGTTCTGCATTTGGTTCTGCATTTGTTGGGGGGCACCGCCCCCCTGTGGTCTACCAGCCATGATAGTGCCTCAACAAATTTTACCTTTGGTTTTGCCTTTCTTAGCACAACCGTCGATCATACCGCCTTTGGCATAGCCTTTACCCATCATACCGGGGATACCACTCGCAGACTCAGCACGGCCCAAGCTGGCCTTGTCCATAGGGTTGCCCTTTAGAGACATCTTAGAGCTCTTCTTCTTGGAGTTAGAAGGAGCGGTTTTGCGAGGGTCTTTCTTGCCCATAGGCATAGCTTCACCGCCTTTTTTCATTCCACATTTCATAGCATCACCTGTAGCTTTAGTTTGAATTTTAGCAACACCACGAGAGGGCATGGTCATTTGTCAGCCTTCTCGTCCAATTTGTCCATAATACGCTGAAACATATTTTCGATCTTTGCCATCTCTATGCGGTAGTCGTCCTTACGCACGTATGTTTCATGGATCAATCGGTTGGTCTCTTTCATATCATCCTTGAGTTCCCTGATGGCATCCCAAACGATCTTGAACAACCAACCGAATATGACTCCTGCTGTACCAACAACAACATCAATTATTGATTGTAAATCCACCCGAACCTCCTTACGGAGTGGCAGGGTCTTCAGCGCCATTGGAAGCCTTCTGTGCATACATGATCGTTACATGGGCCGCGCCAGTAGCAGCGGTGCCAGCGGTGGTCGCAATCACAGCAACATCAGAAGTGCCGATGTTGATAAAAGTCAGAGGCTGATAGGTAGAGGACAGGTCGTTACGGCCTGCAGTGGTGATGGTTGTCGAGGTTACAAACTCGTCGTCGTTAGACGAAGTACCAATCTTCAGCGTGGTCGCTGCATTGAATACCGTGGTGGTATCAACGATGATATCCAGAATCTGTGAACCTGCCGGAAGAACGGCGACGGTGGTAGCACCTGCAGTAGCAGGCAGGGCTTTGGTCTGAACCAGTACGGCTACGCCGCAGTTATTGGCTGATCCTTCACGGATAGTACCGGAACGAATTGGCCCGGAAAAGGTTGAAAAGCTCATAAGAACCTCATGCACTTGCGCCTATCGTCTTGTGCGAATCTGCTGGGTCAGTCGAGTAGGCAATTAAAGAAATCCCAGATTTAAGGTACTTATAGCCCAGTTTTTAGGGGGTGTCAAGCGCCTTCTGTTTGCGCCTGTCATTGTCCTTTTTGTAGTCTTCTTTCATACAAGCAACGCATGTACCTTTTGCCTTACGAGGAGAAATATGCCCTCTGTCGCAGGGAATACCTGTGAAATAGTGTTTGGCCCCGGTAGCTTTAGCCTCTTGCCGTGTACGTGGGCATGCTAAATATTCCTCTGGGATTTCTGGAGCTAAGTTTCTTTCTCCATCCACATACGACAGCACCCAACCGGCGTGGGGGCCAAACACAATAGGCTTACCTGACTTACAGGCGCGAATGATTGTTCCTATAGCTAGCCCCAGTGTGTCTCGCATTTCCGTAAGGCTGCTATACACCTTGGTTGTCCTATCTGGAAGTACCGCGTGAATAGCTTTCTGTAGATCGTCGGCGTTTGTGGGCCGCTTGCCATAGAAAGGGCTTTCTTCTCCTCTCTTTGCTACAGCAGCTATGTTAGCGCGGCCTTGCTCTGACATAGTGCGCCCCGACGCTTTAGGCACACCTCGCTGTGCGTCACCTATTTTCTTCCTTATTTCTTCATCTAGGGGTCTACCAAAACGATAGTGTTCTTCCCCTTTAGGTACGTGCTTTAGCAACATTTTAGCTACGGCTTCAGAGGTATGTTTTTTTCCTCGCATTGGTGCGCTAGCGTCTGCAGCCCAGTTGTAGCAATGGGCCTTTCCAGCGTGTTCGTCTAACCAAACTTGTTCAACGGCGAGTAACTCGTCCCTATCCTCAACGCTAGCCACTACCTCAAACTTAAAACAGTCCTCGCCGTACTTATTCCATGCGGCCTGCAGATGAGGGCTTTGGTGCGTTCCTTTTTTTAACCGCCTTTTGTGCGCTTGGAACCTCACACGAGCATCAACGGTGCTGCCTACATAGAATTTACCGTTGACCACATTACGAATCACATAGATTACGTTTTTCACTGGAAACCTCCGTTATTTAGTTGACGAAGGCTATATTACGCTCTTTGTGATTAAATCACAAGCCTTTTCGCAAACAAAAAGAAAGGGGCCGAAGCCCCTCTCAAACCCTTGATTTTGCTGGGTTTAGCCTTGGCTACCGAACATAGCGAGGGGGTCACTCCAGCCGTAACTGTACCGCTCTCTCGCCTTGTACCGAGCATTCCCGGTGTCGAAGTCTGAATCCATTGAGGTAGCCAGTGCGCTACGTACAAAGTGCTTCATGCCGTTCGGAACATCGGTCTGCAGGAACCAAGCGTTAGTGTCGGTCAAGAAGTGGTTAATGGTGTAACCACCCGGAATAGAACCGTTATTAACGATAGCGTTCACGTCGTTGTCGGTGGTGCCAACACGAAGCTGGGTTTCCAACAGACGAGTAGCCACGAACTGAAGGGCTGGCGGGATAACCAACTTCTTCGGCTTTGCTGCAATCAGCAGACCACGCTCGTCAGTCCACAGGCTGATCTGGATAACGGCATTCTCAAGAGAGGTTTCGTTAAGATCAGTCGGAGTAGACGGGACGTTAGACAGGGTAGAGCCATTGACCAACGGGTGAGCGTTAGAGAACAGTTCCTTGCCATCACCACCAGCGTAATTGCTGTTGAAGCCGTTATTCAGGATGTTGGCACCCTTGACTTCCTTGGTGTAGGACATAGCACGAGCCAGCGCCTTGGTATAACGAGCAGACAGAGAGTCATACAGGTTATCTTCCACAGCTTCTTCGGTCAGGGAGAAGCCCAGAGCGATGGTTTCATGGGTATAGCGAGTAGACCATGCTTCCTGTGCGGTGTCATAAGAAATGGCAGAACCTTCGTTCTTAACAGGAGCAGCACCGAAACCGGAGAGCTTCTGTTCTTCTTCAAAGGAACGGTCAGAGCTTTCAACTTCAAACAGTTCTTTCCACTCTTCGCCATAACGATCATATTCCAGACCGAAGAGGGCGTTGAGGCCGGGGAGTAGCTCTTTAAGTAACTGAGCGCGTGAAATAGCAGCCATTGATTATATCTCCTTAGATTCCAGTAGCCTGACGGTAGAAGTGCATCGCGGCATTGTAGATAACCTGAACCCGCGTAAAGGTGCCATCAGGCAGAACACTTTCCGGCACAATAGAGACAACCCGGAAGGGCAGTGTGTTGGTCGTGTTGACTGAAGCAAAGTTAGCGGACACGGTGCTGTTGCCGCCTGCATTTACAAAAGTAGCAGGCTGATAGTAGCCGATGTTGTTGCCAACAGTGGACTGAGTAGCTGCACTTGCGGTGTAGCGGTCCCCAGAAGCATTGGTTAGAGTGATCTCGAAAATAGCATCGGGATCGTCAACAATGACAGCAACTGCATCAGAAGCTACGGTACCAGAAGCCCAATTCTGATCGAATAGCTTGTACTTCAAGGTAGGATCGGTGAAGCTGCATCCAAGGAAAATACCAACAGGAGCCAGAGCAAAAGCTGCCTTAGCACCAGAAGCGGTATCAACACGAGCAATGGTGCCGGTGTTAGCAACAGTCACCAGATCGCCAAAACCAATGTTCTGAGCATAGCCAGAGACAATCGGAATAGAGCGAGTAGCGCCTGAGTAGACACGGCCACCCAGAAGGTTTACCGGCAAAAAGCCAGTGGGACCGGGATTAAAAACACTAGACATAAATAACTCCTAAAAGTTGTAATCGCGGCCCCTAGCCATTTAGGAACCGCTACCGAAAGAAACTCGCGTCTTGCTTTCTTTGAACAGAGGCATACGCGGGTCGTTTTCACGCATAAAGTTTTGATCTACGGCTTGAGTCTGCGCCTGAGTCTGGCCTTCATAGTAGGCTTTACGCGCTTTAGCATTCTCAAGACTAGACTTACAGAGCACCAGACCACCAATCTCAATAAGACCCTGCGGTTTCAGACCGAATGCAGCGAAATCTGACAACATTTCTGGATGATCCTCGGCTTTGCAAGGCTCCCATCCTTCACGTCGCGCTTTAGCCATATTAGCGGGGTCAGCGGTGCCCATCATAGAAACACGCTTCCAATGAAAGACATAGCCATCCTGCGGAGTAGGTGTTGGCAGGTCGTGAGCAGGCTTCCAAGATACAGGTCGTACCTCTTTTTCCCGTGTCTCATTGGTTCTTTGGGTTCTGTCAATTACATTAGCCATTTGCGCGTTTCTCCAATTTAGCGGCATGCTTGGCGTAGTCTTCCAAGCTCACTCCGAGTCTTTTTGCAAGTGCTACCTGAGTAGCGGTTAGCGTCACTTTTTTAACTGAGGTACTTCGACCAGCGGGGGCTACGGGTGACGACTTCTTAGCCTTACCAAAATGTTCTGGATACACTTCCCTCATGCGTTTGTCGATGGCCGCATAGTATTCATCTGACTGCGTATCGACACCCGAGTTTACCAATTTGGAATGGAGACCATAAGCAAGAGAGGTCATCTCTGTGTCTTCTCCAAACCAAGGATTTCTTGCTGCCCATTCTTCAGCTTTTGCATCTACAGGAGGAGAGCTAGGCTGTGTGTAAGCAGGTTGTGGCGCATTATATACAGGCTGTTGGTACGTTTGTAAAGTATTTTCTTCAGGTTCTGGGATAGGTGGCGAAAAGTTTGCCAAGCGCTCTCTTTGAAGTCCTGCCTGTTGCAGCTCTTTCTGTGCGTTAAGCACACCTTCTGTGTCACCTGATTCATACGCCTTACGGTACCTATCTTCCGCAAGTTTTTCTGCGTACTCAATCTTGGCATTGGCTTCGTTAAGGTACTCTTTTTGACCCCAAGTGAGCGTCTGCTTTAACTTCTGATTTTCAGCGAGGATGGTCTGCGCTAGCGTTATGGCTTCTTGGTTCTGCCTCTCTAACGCTTCTTTGGCCCTACGCTCATCGTGGTAACGGTGGCTTAGTTGATTGATCCTCTTCTTAACACCCGCAGAGATCGTATCGAGCTCTTCTTCCTGCTGGTCATTTTCAGACTCTGGCAGGGGCTTTCGGCCTCGGTCTTCTTCAGGGGTATCGTCAATAATCTCGATTTCGGGAGTTTCGTCCTCAATCCCAACTTCTACAGGTACGCCTTCTTCTATACTCATAACTACCTCTTAATAAGCACGGTTAATCCCTGACGGGTCCTTGATAGTGCCCAAGATCATGTCGTCGTTTATGATCGTGAACTCTTCTCCATCGACACTGAAACGTGAACCGCGATACGCTCCAATCAACACAAAGTCATGAACTTTGCACCAAGCTCCGGTAGGAAATTTAGCTTCATCTCGGTAAGCCAAATCACCCATTTTAAGCACAAGGCCGAGAACAGACCCCGCTTCTTCCTTACGAAGAAACTCAGAAGGTTTGATGATGCCTCCCGCTGTGACTTCTTCTATTTTTGGTTTGATGACCAGCATTTGGTAGCCAACCGGATCGGGAAGTTTATCGCCCAATTCCTCCGCTGTTTTAAGCGTGGCTTCTATATCTACATTTGCATGAAACGTCATGATGTCCTCTATTAGCAGGCCGTTAAGAGGGAGTAGAGTGGCCTGAATCCTCTACTCCCGTGAAGTCTTAGTCTTCGATGTACCTCTTCTGCGCTTCTTCTACAGCATCCAATGCCGCCTGAAGCCCAGCGATCACTCCGGTCAGGTATTTGTAATCTTCCCAAGAAGCAAGGGCTCCTTTAGTCAGTGCGTCTCGTCGCGGGATAATGGCCTCTTTTAACTTTTTGCTAAGCAGTTCTAGCTCAGTCATTTACCTTCTCCTGTTTTTGCATCGCGTTGAACGCTCGGTCCTTGTCCTTTTCTGCGCTTGAGTGTGCGCGATCCTCTTGCTTAGCCATACCTCCTTGTACCCGCTCGTCTTCCTTGAAGATGTATTCTTTTGCTGCGTTAAAGCCAAGTTTTACGCCTTCAGCACCGTCTTTTTGCTGTTGAAGCTGGATTTTCGTCTGATTATCAAGCTCCGCAATCTCCTTTTGCGTCTGAATTTTAGCCATTTCGATCTGTACTTTGGCCTGCAATTCTTGCTGTTTTAGCTGCATCTCCATCATTTGCCGCTGTACAATCGGGTCCTGAGCCGCTTGTTGTGCCTGTGCCGCCTGTGCTTCAATCTGAGACTGCTGCTGTACCTGAAGAGCCGCTTGCGCCAACAATCCAGAGACGTGAGCTTCCATTTCTGGGGACATCTTTTGGTCAGGAGGAGGCAGAGGAACACCCAACTGGGCTTCAATTCTCTTTCTATAGGCAAAGCCAAGATGCTGCGCCAAGTGCGCCTGTCCTGCCTGCATAATGGCTTGAGCGTTCTGGTTTTGCCCCATAATCTGCGCTACATTCGGGTCTTGCATAAAGGCTTGGTGGACCTGAATATGAGCTTCATGATCTTGTTCGTAGAATGCCTTCACAGGTTTCATGTTGAGAACGTCCATATTCTCTGTAACCGGGTCTGTCGGTAAGAGGTCTTCTTCCGTTTCTACAATCTTATCAGCATCCTTGACACCCATGACCTCAAGCATCTGTCGATGCAGCATTGAAAGGTTATAAATTTGCGGAGCCTGCTGCGCCAACTGAATCGCTGCCTGATACTGCAAAATCCTCTGTGCCATCGTTGTAGCATTTGGATCACTGACGGGGATGATGTCCGTCTGCTCGTAGTCTGACTTTTTCGCGCTGGGCTCGGATTTATTGTCTGGGACGTAGCTATAGTCAGGTGCAGTGTAGTCGCGTATGAGGGCCGCAATAAGTTTGAACTCCTGAGACATGGACGCATGGACCCGCGCCTGTACAGCACTCATGACCTTCATGGTGCGCTCAAGAATTGCCAACGTGGTGCCCACAGGGGCCTCACCATTCATGGAGTCAAACTTTACATCGGCTACCGCCGCCAGCCTGCGCCCTTCATCGACGACATTCTGCAGAAGTTGGAACAGCGTCGCGCTGGGCTCCTTATAGGGGAGCGGCATGATGTTATCTCTGACAGTGCCACTCGCTACGTCTACATCTCTCCATTCACCCGGCATGATAGGAGTGTCGTCTCCCTTGATTCTCATACCGTTAGTCTTCAACCCACCGGGAAGATTGGACAACGTGCCTGCATCTACAAGCTGTCTTACGATGCTGGTAGCTGACTTAGCAAAGCCACCGATAAGATGAATCAGACCGTAACCGTAAGCACCGAACCCAGTGATGTAGTTGTACTGTACGATGTGCTGTCTTGGGTTTTTGAAGTCGTCATACTCGTCCCAATTCCTTCTGATAGCCAACACGGTGCCAGAGGACTTTTCGAGCGTTATAACGTATGGCAGGGCAATGCCTGTAGGCTCCCCTTCTTCATCGGTATCCTCAAACCCCGGCAAATCGAGCTCGACCTGCATCTCAAGAATGTTGAACCGATCATCATAAGAGGAGGAGAACCCAGAGTCATCGTCCTTTCTCTTCTGTATCTCATCAATCTGCTTGGTCGGCTCACCCAAGTCCACGTCTCTGTAGAACCCAGCATACTGTAGCTTCTTGATCTCATTCTTGGTCTTACGCATGGAGTGCGTAATCCTCTCCGATGTAGCAACGCTGGACGCTCCGTAAGGAATATAGATGTCCTCTGCGGGTACAAAGACTGAAGTCTGACGATTGAGTGTGGGATCGAAATACACCTTCTTAAAGGCAGCGCCTGCCAGCGCAAGGCTCCACAGCATCTTCTCATGCTCGGTACGAAACTCAGGCATTTTCTCCGTGAGTTGGTAGTTCATGTCGGCTACCACTCGTGCTGCGGCTTCTTCTGTCTCTCTGTCAGCTTTACCCACCAACCGCGCTTTGACAGGACCTTGCGCCGGGAAAGTCTCCGAAATCATCTCCGACTGGAACTTGATCGCTGCTTCAGTCAGCATGGGATGATACACACCACAGGCACCGTCCCACGGCTCCGTCCTCTCTTCTATGGAGAGCCCCAACAAATCCAGACCATCAATGTAGGTCCTTTCCCACTCTTTACGCGCATTCTTGTCGTTATCGAAATCGTCCAGCAAATCACTGGATATCGCTTCAAGCTCAGAGTCGTCAATAAACTCAGCAAGATTCGCTTCAAAGCTAGGCGTTTCCTCCTCAGTCACCTCGATCTCAAACAGCGTTTCTCCATCTTCAGGGCCAATGACAATCTCAATGGGCTCGTCTTGGTCGTCCTGCTGCAGTGGGTTATTCATCTCCCCCTGCTTTTCAAGATATGCGCCAAGAAGTCCGGGCTGGGGTGTACGCTCTATCGCCATTTGGGTGCCTATGTATTAAAGAATTTCGAGGAGCTTCTCAAGATAATGTTTGGCCTTTTCGTAGTCTTCCTTTGCTGGGCCTTTATCTCCAGCCCGCATTATATACTTGATCGCATTGCCCTTGTAAAAGCCGATAGCCTGTGCATGAGGCAGAGTGTCGATCACATCCCACGGCTGCACTCGTTTGTCTTTGTAGTGTGACCCACCTACTTGGTAGTCATTTGCTTTTTTCTCTGCACTTTCTCTTTTTTCTGCTTCTTTTACTAATTCGTTCTCTGCATCGGCGTACTCTTCTTTAATGTACTTCTCCCATGCGTTGTATTGTTCTGGCTTTAACCCCATCTTCTCATTTTGCCAGAGCGGTTTCGTTGGTCCTTTTAGCATAGTGCTTATTTCCTCTTGTTGTTTAAGCGCTCTTTCTACCTGCCCCGCCATCGCTTCCACTATACCGGCTACCATACTCTCTCCTCCTTAATAATACGCGGCTCTACGCCGATAAAAACCACCATTGTACTCCTCCTCACTTTGGTCATTGGCTGTACCTATAAAACCACCCGCACGAAACCGTGCCAATGCTAAGCTGGTGCAGTCTACGAAGTCATCATACCGCCCTGCGGGGAACGACGCGACCTCTTCTATCAACTCATCTGCCCATCGCCTATCTGGAGCCCAGACCTTACCTGAAGCGAAAATGTCTGCAATCGCGTTCAGTCTCGTTATCTTATCATTCCCTCGACTCGGTGTGTACTCCTGCACGGGGATGCCCATCCTTCTCAACTCATATATCAGCGGAGCCCCGGATGCCTTCTTTTCGATAATCACACTGTCTGGCTCCCACTCCTTGTACAACTCCTTCGCTTTCTGCTTTAACTCCGGGAACTCTAGCTTGTCTCTCCAAGCCTCCAACAGCATGAGGTTAGGCTGTCCGCCATCTTCATCGTTTGTCCACACCCCAAAGATAACGGCTGCGCTATAGTCGGCGCTCTTCTTCGCTTCAAATGCAGTGTCCATCGCCATGATGAGGTAGTCCATCGGCGGTGGTTTGTCTTTTGTCCATATCTGCCAGTCCGCACGTTTTATTATGGCACTCTCGTCTGACGTAGGGTTTTGTTGGTACTGAGCGTTCCACTTCCCTGCATTGTTGATCGTCGCTCGGGTAGCCTCTAACTCTTCAATCGCCCAAAACTCAGGCCACAGTGGGTTGCCACTCGGGAGAATGGCAGGAAACTCAAACACCTCCCACTGATCGGCTTTTACATCTTTGGCAGCATGGTCGATGATCTGCCCCGTCAAGTCTCTGAGGGACCATCGTGTTTGGACGATGATTATGGCTCCTCCCGGCTGGAGTCGCTGGCGGGGTCCCGTAGTGAACCACTCATAGACCTTATCGTATATTCCGGGGTTAAAAGCTGCCGAGACCGCTTCTGATTCTGTGTGAGGGTCGTCGATAATACATAGATCAGCACCACGGCCAGCCAGAGCTGCACCCACACCCGTAGCATAATAGTCACCTCCGTGATTGGTATTCCATCGCCCTGCCGCCTTGGAGTCGGCGCGTAGCTCTACGTCAGGAAAAATACTTCTAAACTCTTCCGTCTCAAATAGATTTCGCACCTTACGACCAAAGCCCTCAGCCAACTCCCCCGTATTCGACACCTGCATGACCTTCTTCTTGGGGTGCTTGCCGAGGAACCATGCCGGGAACAGATACGATGCAAACTCCGATTTTGTGTGTCGAGGAGCGAGGTTGATGATGATGCGCTTCTTTCTGCCTGCCGCTACGTCCTCGAAGAGTTTGGCAATGCGTCTGTGATGTGAGCCGCTAATAAAGTCAGGCCATTGGGAACGCACGAACGCTAAAAAGTCTTCTTGTGCCTCTTCGCGGGTTTTACGCTTTTCGAGCTCATCCAGCAGTGTGAGGAGTTCTGTTTTTTCCTTTGGAGAGGCTAGCGCCAACGCTTTTGTGATGTCTTCTTCGTTCACTCTGCTTCGCTCCACTCCGCTTCAATGGGTTCTTCCTCGGCGGGGGTTTTCTTTTTTGTCAGTATTTGCTGCAGTTTTTGTGCGATGGTGGCTTCGAGCTCTATCGTACTTTTTGTGTTGATGTTGATCTCTTGCACATCATTGTGCAGTCCCACTATGTTTGTCTTGGCTATGGCATCCAGCGCGGGCTTGGAAACTTTTGGGTCGGGGTCGCGTGACTGCAGAAAATACTGCTTCATCACATAGTTCTGCCACTGCTCCTTTGTGACCGGCATGGTGCCGCTGTAGTTTTCAAGTTGCTTTTCTAACGCACGGAGGGCGGGGGCAGAGGGCGGAGCGTTGATGATCTCTTGGTTGGTGGGGTTTTTTACAGCTTCTCGCACCCACTCCTTCTCTTCTTTCTTCAGTGGGCGGTTAGGCTCATTCTTCAAAAAAAGCGCGGCATTGGGCACAGAGTCCTCAAACTCCAGCACAACCGGAAAAGACAGCAGACCAGCATCTGCCTCAGCGATATCGTCTAAAAGAAAAAAATCTTCCATAAATTTTCAGCAGGCCAAAGGACCAGAAACAAGAAAGTAGCATAGTGGAAACAATAGCGCAAGGGGAGGTAGAGGGGACCCAAGCTGAGAAAAAAGGAAAAGAGGGGGTACGTCGAGTCGATACTAATTAGCGATGGAAAAATTTTATAAAAATTAAAGCATTGTTACTTTTCGTAATTCTTAGAAAATTTTGATAGATGAGGGTAGGCAGCAGCGAAGCACAAAACGTAGAAAAATTTGGTAGATGAGAGGCTGCAACATAGTCTATATATTCCGTAGGAGTTCCGCTCCACAGCGGGGGCTCCGGGTCCGGTGGGTCAACGCTTGCGGCTTCACTTGACATTGCTTGACATTGCTTGACATTGCTTGACATTGCTTGACATTGCTTGACATTGCTTGACATTGCTTGACATTGCTTGACATTGCTTGACATTGCTTGACATCGCTTGACATCGCTTGACATTGCTTGACATCACCCCTTATAAATCAGTCACTTAGCTTGTGCTGATCGCTATGAACATGGTATAATATAAGTATTATATTTTTTAATGCTTTTGCGATTTATTAAACCGTCTAAAAACTTGTTGCAATGTATGATTTTATAGTGTTAGTCTATGCCCACGTTGTCGGGATTGTCTGGCAACGGGCCGGTTTCCTGCTACCGGGTTTCATAGCGGATTTTTTGAGAGAGTAAAGAGCATGAACGCACAAGTAAAAGAACTTTCCCCCGTTGAGGCTTTCATTACCGATTGCCTCGCTTACAGCTCGAACGCTGTACGGATTGCACAGCTTAAAGAGGAGCAGGCCGGACTTGTGTCTGCTAATGGGGAACTGCGGAAAGCAATCGTTCCGTTCTTCAAGGAACACAAGGATGACAAATGGACAAAGTTGGGCAAGGAGATAAAGGCGGCGATTGTGGCCGCTGGGGTGAAAGACGTTGATGGGCTGTTGGGAGTACTCAAAACAAGTTTTGAATACAAAATCTTACCTACCGAACAAAACGCCGATAGACTTCGCAAGCGTGAGACGTGGGTTTCATGGTCAGGCATGGTTATCCCCAACGGGTACGAAAAGAAACACGCGGAGAAACCAGCGGCACCAGCGGCACCAACGGCACCAACGACCCCAACCCCAACCCCAAC
>Ga0208223_1000011_pt1 | contig 52142 bp, 49 predicted proteins | sample LakMenE07Oct09ns_FD_150678 | JGI IMG/M metagenome (GOLD analysis project Ga0208223, IMG submission 150678) | Freshwater microbial communities from Lake Mendota, WI - 07OCT2009 deep hole epilimnion ns (SPAdes) | ecosystem: Environmental > Aquatic > Freshwater > Lake > Epilimnion/Euphotic zone ...
TATGCTTATGAATATAAAGTCGGAAACCAAATTGTTAATACACCCGATTATTTATTTTCTGCGGGAATTGATTATCAAGTGACGCCAGCTTTACGTTCATCACTATGGACAACAGGACAAGGTAATTTTTATGTTGACCAAGCCAATAGCCGTGGAAAATTTGGTGAATATGCACTACTCAATCTTGACTTAGGGTATCAAGTTAATAAACAGGTTGATCTGCAATTCCAAGCTAAAAACTTAACCAACACCCAGCGCGAATACTTATGGTTTGACGAAACATATGGCGCAGGTGCACAGCCCTTGTTTTCAGCTGGCGACGGCATCGCCTTTTACGGTGCAGTTAACTTCAGATACGACTATTAATTAACCCCATGAAAACCACGGCCAGCAAAAAAACCACCCTACGGCAGTTTTGGCTGGCCGTGCATCTTTATTTAGGCTTATCGTTGGGCTTGTTGATGTCGGTTATCGGCATCACGGGCAGCTTATTGGTGTTTTACATTGAATTAGATCAATGGCTTAATCCTGAATTGATAATTAGCGAAAGCACCGAGCCCCGCCAACCCTATCAAGCCCTATGGCAATCCTTACAAGCCAGGGAACCTAATCGTCTCCACGCATGGCGGCTAGAAATACCCGACGATAAAACCAGCCCGATTACCGCACGCTATTACAAACCCGAAGAAACCGAACATCACGGTTTTGCGCCAATGATGGTAGCGATCAATCCCTATAACGCAGAAATCATCAATAAACGCTTTTGGGGACAATATCTAATCACTTGGATTTACGATTTACATTACACCTTGCTACTGGATACGACCGGCAAACTGATAATGGCCATCATCGGCCTATTACTGACGGTTTCATTATTAACCGGTGTTTACCTGTGGTGGCCGCCGTTACATAAATTAAAAGCAGCATTAACCATCAAACCTGCTAGTAGTAGCCAGCGCTTCAATTACGATTTACACAAAGTAGCGGGAATTTATCCCTTAGTGATTTTGCTGATGCTGACGCTAACCGGCATCGCTTTAGAAGTGCCTAACTACGTCAATCCAGCCATCAACTATTTTTTGCCGATTGACGCACAGCCACCAAAACCACAATCAACGCCCAACTCGGCTTTATCAACCATTACCGTCGATCAAGCCGTCGCGATAGCCCAGCAATTATTCCCAGAAACTCGCTTATGCTGGATAGAAACCCCAGATGGCGAAACCGGCACCTTTCGGATTAATTTGCGTCAAGACTTTGAGCCCAGCCACCGCTTCCCTAAAACCAATATTTGGCTTGATCAATACAGCGGTAAGGTATTGTTAATCAACGATCCCAAACAACAATCGTCCGGTACAGCAATGCTGAGCTGGCTACATCCGCTACACAATGGCGAAGTGTTTGGTCTAACTGGGCAAGTTTTGGTGTTAGTGTCCGGCTTTGCCTGTCCCTTATTGTTTGTCACCGGCGTGATTCGCTGGCTACAAAAACGGTTGGCAAAAGCAAAGAATCGGCGAGATTGAAGGCAATCAATCCCGCCGAATTGATCAAAGTAGTTTTGCTACTTCAACTAAGAATGGTGTGTATAGCTGAACAAAGGCATCTTTGACAAAAGGCCTCGCCGTATCAGGTGAACCTGAGTTGAAAGGCGGAGCAGGGTTGTATTCCGCATCTAGCTGCAAAGCTTCTGCATAGGTTTTACCTCTCAATGCAGCAACAATTTCTAAACCGAAATCAATACCAGCCGTCACACCGCCACCTGTCACCAAATTACCATCCCACACCACCCGCTGTTTGACGGGAATAGCGCCTAGTTTCGACAACATATCGACGGTCAACCAATGCGATGTCGCGCGCTTACCTTTCAACAATCCAGCCTTACCGAGTAATAAACTACCAGTACACACACTGGTAATGTATTTTGCGGTCAGCGCCTTTTGTTGTAAGAAACTTAAAATCTCAGGTTTCTTCATCGCTTCGATCACACCGGTTGCAGAACCCGGCACAAATAACACATCCAAGTTATCAGGGCATTGCACCATGGTATGAGTTGGCACAATCCCCATTCCTCCACCGCTTAAAACTGGGGTCAAATCGTTTTCGGTAGTTACCAAATACACTTTAGCGCCCATCATGCCCTTAAACAGATATTGTGGGCCGATCAAATCCAGCGGATTAAAGCCGGGATACAACAACATAGCAATCTGCTCTTCGGCCACCATTTTAAAGCCTTGTTCCGACATCAAAGCGTGGTGACCTTCTGTAGAAATAGCGACAGCCTGTTCCTTGGTCAGTTGACTGTAATCAATAGCCGGCTGTTCGGTCTTTAGCTTTGCCAGTAACTCTTTAGAAAAGCCATCACAACCTGCAAACAAAGGCAAAAGCCCACCTGTGAGCAGTGCCATTTTGTTAAATTTACGCCTATCCATGCTTAACCTCTAATATTTGATTGAGCCGGTGATATAAGCGGTAGTCCCTTCAGCAGGGATAACTCGGCCATCGAGATAACCATAGGGTTGAAAATAATTTTCATCGGTTAAATTTTTGATGGTCGCAGCAATTTTGTAATTTTTTTGTTCATAAGCAATTGTTGTATCGAAGCTATGGTAGCCATCGGTTTTATAACGATTATCGTTGGACAAATAGGCTTCGCCTTGAGCGTAAACACCTCCACCGATGCTTAATCCTTTAATTTCTGGTTGTTGAAATTTGTAATTCGCCCATAACCGACCAGCATTAGCTGGCACCAAAGCCAATTGATTACCTTTAGGAACACCAGCCAAATTGTCAGTAAATTTAGCATCGGTATAAGCATAGTTAGCCAAAATGCTAAATGCTTCGGTTGCCTGCCAAACAAAATCAGTTTCTATCCCACGAGAACGTTGTTGGCCAGCGGCTTTGGTTAATCGACTTGAAGCGTCGGTTATCGCTACATGACTGCGCTCAATTTGATAGCCAGCAATTTGGCCGGTTAACTGTTTAGCAATATCAAATTTCAAACCACCTTCTAAAGTCGTTGACTCTTCTGGCGCTGCTTTACCAACGAAATTTGCGTAAGGCTGGCCTCGCATCCCCTCGTTGTAATTAACAAACAACGAAAATTGATCAGTGACGTCAAGTACCGCACCAATTCTAGGTAAAGCCTTAGTAGCACTGGCTTCTGATGAACGTGGCGCCATAGGATCGGTACCATCAAAATTAATCCCAACGTGAGCAAGCCTGACACTTGCCAACAAATGCAGCTTATCGTAGAGCGTACTTTGTAATTGGGTATAACCGCCATAAGTGGTGTTATCAACAAAATTGTTATTCAAGCCCAACCCAGGATCGCTATAAGGCAGCATAGAAGTTATTGGCGATTGTTTTAAATCAATATAGCCGTTAGCAGACATTAATGAACTAACATCCCAAGCCATAAAACCTTGATCGTCGAAATTACTATGATCGGCACCAATTAAAAAAGTGTTTTTACTAATACCATAATCGAATTTTGCAATCGCATTACCCATAAACGTACGTTCTTGCTGTTCTTGATATAAGCGTGTATTCACCAACCCCCATGTTGATGGCGAAATTAATGGTGTATCGGCACTAAAGCTATATCTGGCACCAACCAAACTCTGAGCTTTTTGATCAAATTGAGATTGAGAATAACGAGCTTTTACATTAACCGACCAAGTTTCATTAAACTTATGATCCAGAGTACCCCAAACGCCATTGAACTCACTATTACTGTCAGGGATATTACTCGCACCAATATAGCTGTTTTTTGGAATTCTAAAATTACCACTAATCGTTCCGGTTGCAGGTAGGCCTTGATAATCAGGCTGCTCCCAACGCGATACTTTAGCTTGCACAGTTAAGCTGGTTGAATCGTTATTAGTAAAAGTTAAGGTAGGATTTAAGTTGTAGCGCTGAGTCTGTATTGAATCAGTGTAGCTGCCGGCATTGGTATATTCACCGGTAAATCTAAACAATACGTTGTTATGTAAAGGTTGATTAATATCGACATACGGTTGGTAATAATCATTGGTTCCAATCTTAAATCCAGCCTCACCAAATGCCTTGGCCTTAGGTAACTTAGAGGCGATATTGACCACACCACCAACAGGCGAACCAGATCCGCCGCTGTATAAAATACCATTGGTACCTTTTAGAACTTCAATCCGCTCGATATTGACGGTACTTTCTCTATCACCTGGATTGTAATACTGGGTAAAACCATCAACTAATTGTTCAGCTTTAAACCCGCGAATTCTGGTTTGCTCAAAGGACGGGGTTAGCGGTGCAGTATTAGTGACCACGCCACTGACATTTCGCAATGCTTCACTCACGGTAATATTTTGTTGATCATCCAATACCGAGCGTTTAATAACTTGGATCGACTGTGGAATTTCTTTAATCGGGGTATTAGTTTTAGTTGCTGAACTGGAATTGGTTTGGATGTAACTTTTCTCCAATGCTTCGTCGTCAGCACTATCAATCACCGTAACCACGCCCAATGTATCAGCGGCTTCGGCTCTTAAAGTTAAGGTGCCATCATTGGCTACACTGTATTGCAAGCCACTACCTAGCAATAATTTACTTAATGCTTCTTGGGGTGTGAAATCGCCTTGCAGAGCTTTGCTAGATTTACCGGCTGTTGACTGTTCGGTGTACAGCATCGCAGCACCGGTTTGTTTAGCCAGTTTTTGTAACGCACCAGCTAAAGATTGAGCGGGAATATCGAAATGATATTTTGAGCTGTCGGCGTAGGCCGAAGTTGAAATTAAGGCAATAGCCGCTGCCAGTTTTTTAATTGAAGGTGTCATAAACCATGTCTCCATTTTTAAGGTTCATGGCTATAGACGGATAGGCTAAAAAAAACCGCCAGCTAATCGTTTTTTTGTCACTTAGCGTTTTGCAATCGCTTCAATCAAGACTTCTTTTTCGCTGATTCGCTTGATATTAACCGGTAACAGCGTCGAAACCGCATTCAGCATGTTGTCTAGCTGTTCAGCACGAAAACTACCGCTAACCTGCAAATCAGCGATCTTGGCATTCGGCAAATGAATCTCTATATCATGATAACGACCAATTTCTGCCAATACATCGGCTAAGCGCTGCCCTCTAAACAGTAACTTGCCTTGCCGCCAAGCAGTGCTGGCATCCAAATCGAGTTGGCCTAAAGATTCAAAACCTTCATCATTACTATAGGCAATCTGTTGACCAGCATTTAGCCGCCTTAATCCCAATTTAGTATTAACATCAACGACGCCCTCCTGAACTGCAATGGCTACTTTCTGATTTTTTTTATACACGTTAAAAGCCGTGCCAATATCGTGTATCGTCAGATTGCTTACTGCTACTAGGAATGGACGTTCAGCGTTGTGTATCACATTAAAAAAAGCTTCGCCCCTGACTAAATCGACTTGACGTTGGTTAAATCGATAACGAACTTGAATTTCGCTATCAGTGTTTAATTCAACTGAAGAACCATCGGATAAGGCAATGATTTGATGCTCGCCTTTAGCGGTTAGATAGGTACTGGATAATCCATACCAGCCATAAGGCGAAAATAACGCCACGCCCATTAATATGACAGCAGCCGAACCATATGCTATCCAACGACGATGGACTGATTTAACTTTAGCGGGGCGATAGCGCAAGGCTTGCTCACGGGCATCAAAGTTTTGAAGGGTTATAGGCTCCATCCAAGCCCATTGCGCCAATACTTCCTGGTAAGCCGCTAAATGCAGGGAATTAAGCGCTAACCAGTCTGCAAATGCCACTTGTGTATCCGTGTCATTCGGCATATCTCTTAGTTTCAACATCCAAACAATTGCTTGATCACGCATAGCTTGGGTGGATTTGGCTGACATGGTGTTCACAATAATTTTATTTGCGTTGGATTATTCATTTTTTACGTCTCATTAGTTAGACGTTTTTATAGCAGATTTACCGCCAATCATTATTCGGGATCTGAACTTAGCTTAGCACTGACATGTTGCATACCTTGCATTACATAGCGCTCTGAACAACGCTTTGAAATCCCAAGCCTACGTGCTATCTCAGCATGGCTAAAACCTTCAATACGGTATAAAACAAAAGCGTGTCGCACTAATTCTGGCAATTCATCTAACCAAGTCACAAATTGTTCTAATTGCTGCTGGGTTTGCCAGAACTGTTCCGGTGATAAAGCTGGACTCATAAATTCATCAAGCTCAGCATCATCAACATTGTATCTCGCCAAAGTATCTAATCGTCGATACCTGTCTACAGTTAGATTGGCCGCCGTGGTAAATAAAAAAGCCCGTGGATTTTTTATTGTTTCAGGATGAGGATATTGCGATAGCCGTAAAAAAGTTTCCTGAACAATATCTGCAACATCTTGCTCGCCGGGAAATCGCTGGCGAATAAACCCTGTTAGTTCTTTAGCATGTTGTAAAAATAGCCCGTGTAATGAATTAGATAAATTGTCTTTCACTGCAAAACCTTAAGAATCAGCACTAACTATTTAAATGCAAAATTCAGGCCAACTTTAAAAAACCATTAACTAACAATGAGTTAAAAAAACCAACTCTAAATCATCCTTAAAAAATCGATAAAACTGTGTGATATGACACATTTAAAATTAAAAATAGGTCAAATAACACAGTTTTATTTACCGTCAAAACAACTGGTCGCTAACAAAAACAAACAGGCAAAGCCAAAACTCAACGCGATTTAGGCAAAAACCACATTTGATAAATACTGAGCAGGATTTGAATTCCCATCGACATGCCCATCAATGCACCGCTTAAAACCACCACATAAGCAAAGCTGGCAACCGTTTTAGTCAAAAACCACGACAAAATATCCAGCAACATCGCTACGAATGGAATCACAACGGCGATACGCTTGACGTAGATATTGATTTCACACAGCAAAAATATTTTGCCAATGAAGTACAAAATAAAGGCAATCCCAAATAAATGAATATGGGAGACCCGAACCAGAGCCGGCAGGCTTGCGCCACCAGTATGAGCGACATCAGCAACGCCTTTGTAATTGGTTAAATCAGGTAAGGCAGGGTTGATTGATGGCGTGTGACAAATAATGCAATCACGATTGAAAATTGGCGCGATGGTTTCTTGGTAATCATTTTCTTCAGCGCCATTGTTTATCCATTTCAAAATCACTTCTTTATCGCTTTTGTACTTTAGATTCGGCTCCATAATCCCACTGATTGCCGTACCTAAACGGGTTTGACTATCCGAGCCGTGATACATAATCACAATATCTTCAATCGACAACCCCGGCCTGCCATCACGACCTTGGTGGGTGTAATACATATTGATCAAGGCCATTAAGTAACCTAAGCCAATGGTCAGCAAAAACACAGTGTTTAAGATTTTTTCGCTGGTGGAAATATCGCTAAAACGGTTGAATCGCTTATTCATGAAAAGGCAACCTAAAAACTAAATTGAGAGGAAACTAAAAACGACGGGCAAAAAAAAGGGACATTCTCATGCCCCTTTTTCCCCTAAACCGTAAAAATTAACGGTTGTAGATGTACATTGTGACTTCAAAGCCAAAACGCATGTCGTTGTATGCAGGTGTTTCCCATTTCATTGTAATACCCTCCAGAGGTTTTGTTGTTAGCTAGCTTGATCAAGAAAGCCGGCCGAAGTATACGATGAAGTTTTTCTTTGTGCAACTGAGCAATAACAGCTGATTGAGCATGACTTTATAGGGCAATTTAACGCCAGCAAAGCACCGAATCGATCAGTCATTTATACTGTGCCTTTAGAATTGATTGAAAAGCGAGTTTGGAAAGCATGAAAACCTATCTAGTCGGCGGTGCAGTGCGAGATCGTTTGCTGGATTATCCGGTTCGAGAACGTGATTGGCTGGTGATTGGCGAAACGCCAGAATCTATGCTGGACAAGGGTTTTAGAGCGGTTGGCAAAGATTTTCCGGTATTTCTACATCCCAAAAGTAACGAAGAATACGCACTCGCTCGCACCGAACGCAAAACCGCCCCAGGCTATAAAGGCTTTGCAGTTTACGCTGCACCTGATGTGACTATCGAACAAGACCTACAACGCCGCGATTTAACCATCAACGCGATTGCCCAAGCCGATGATGGCAGTTTGATTGATCCCTTTAACGGCCAACAAGACTTAGAAAATCGCATCCTGCGCCACGTTTCTCCTGCTTTTAGCGAAGACCCAGTCAGAATTTTGCGGGTTGCTCGCTTTGCCGCTCGTTATGCGCATTTAGGTTTTACGGTTGCCGAATCGACTCGGCAATTAATGCAAGACATGGTTGAAAATGGCGAAGCGGATCATTTGGTTGCTGAGCGAGTTTGGGCGGAATTGTATAAAGCCTTAAACGACGCCACCCCATCGGCATTTTTCCAAGTCTTGCGCGACTGTGGCGCTTTGAAAGTGATTTTTCCCGAAATCGATGCCTTATTCGGCGTACCGCAACCGCCACAACATCATCCCGAAATCGATACCGGCATCCACGCTTTAATGGTGTTAAGCCAAGCCTGTCGATTATCCGATCAAGCCGAAGTGCGCTTAGCGGCATTACTACACGACCTTGGCAAAGCCGTTACTCCAAGCCAACACTGGCCTAGCCATCACGGTCACGAGAAAAAAGGCTTACCGATTTTAGACAAACTTTGTAAACGCCTACGAATACCGAAAACCTTTACAACCTTAGCTTGCCATGTAATGGAATATCACACCCATTGTCACCGCGCATTTGAACTACGCACAGACACGTTGGCCGATATGCTGCATAACATTGGCGCTTTGAAATCCACTCAAGCCTTAGAAAATTTTGTCTTGGCTTGCGAAGCCGATGCGCGTGGCCGAACCGGTTTTGAAGATAGAGCTTATCCTCAAGCCAATTATCTCCGCGCCGCTCGTCAGGCGGTGTTGCAAATCGACACTAGCGCGATTTTAAACAGCTCGTTACAAGGTCAAGCCATTGGCACCGCGATTAGAGAATTACGAATTCAAACCCTAAAACAATTTAAACAAAATTACCTAGCCGCCCAATCATGAACCCGATTTTAATCAGCGCCAGCTTATTGGTTTGCAGCAATGTGTTTATGACTTTTGCTTGGTACGCGCATTTAAAAGAGCTGAATCACAAAAGCTGGTTGATTGCCGCTTTGGTCAGCTGGGGAATCGCTTTATTTGAATATCTGCTACAAGTACCCGCCAACCGTATCGGCTATCAATCGCTCAACGTCGGGCAACTAAAAATCATGCAAGAAGTGATTGCCTTGACCGTTTTCGTACCATTTTCAGTGTATTACTTAAAAGAGCCGCTCAAATTGGATTATCTATGGGCGGGGCTTTGTATACTGGGCGCAGTATTTTTTATTTTTCGAGCCAAATTCAGTTAATCAAGGATTTATTGATGACATTCACAGGAAACAACCATGCTTAGCTATCGTCACGGCTTTCATGCCGGCAATTTTGCCGATGTACTAAAACACAGCTTAACCACCTTGGTGATTAACGCTCTAAAACAAAAAGATAAGCCGTTTGTTTATATCGACACTCATGCTGGCGCTGGCAAATATTCGTTTAAATCCGAATTTGCCCAAAAAACTGGCGAATATCAACAAGGCATCGCCAAGATTTGGGATACCGACGATTGCCCCGAAGAAGCTAAAGATTATTTAGCCGCTGTGCGTGCTGAAAATACCAGCAATCAATTAATCCGCTATCCCGGCTCGCCGCAATTGGTCAGTCGTTTGGTCAGACCGCAAGATCGTTTAGTGTTATCGGAATTACACAGCACCGATTACGAAAGCTTGCACCAGTTATTTGCCAGCAATAAACAAGTCAGCGCCAACAAAGAAGACGGCTTAGCCAGCTTAGAAAAAAAGCTGCCACCGATTCAAAAACGTGGATTGATTTTGATCGACCCCAGCTACGAAGTAAAAGCCGAATACAACCAACTGGTTAAAACCATCGCTGCCGCTCATCGCCGCTTTGCCACCGGTATTTACGGTCTATGGTATCCGGTGATAGATCGCACCAACACTGAACGCATGTTGCAACGCTTGGCAGAAACCGGCATTCCTAAACAACTCCGCATCGAACACTGTGTAGCCGAAGACAGCTCGGTGCGTGGCATGACCGGTTCTGGTATGCTGTTTATCAATCCACCGTGGCAACTGGAGCAGCAAGCGCAGATATTACTGCCTTGGTTAAACCAACATCTGACGGATGGAAAAGGACATTGGAAAATAGATTGGCAAGTGCCTGAGAATTAAGCGAAGGATTTCATCAACCATGAGCATCATTTCAAAGAAAAATCTGGATTTATTTGTTATTGGCTTTCTGTTGCTGTCGTTATTTATGTACGACTTGACGATAGAAATCGTTGTGGAAATACTGCACTTAATCTTTGAAGTTTTTCACAACATGTTCGAGTGGGTCGAGCTAGGGATTGAACACACGGTAGAGCATATTTTTCATACCGAACGCCACGGCAGCCAAGTCATCACCTTTTATACCTTGATGTCGATGATAGGCTATGGCTTATACAAACTTAGATTCATTGTTCCACGCAGTTACCGCTTTTTTAGACAGTTAGCCCGCGATGCTTGGATACGCCGCAAAATCCAAATATTAACTTTCTGGCACGCACAAAACTTGATTAACAAAATCGGCATCGGTATTGCCGCCACGACTGCGCTGTATTTAGCATCGTTTTTTGTGATGTGATTTAACCCCAATTTAATAAACACCATGCCTTTACTAGAACAAGTCAAACACACCATCCTCGCTGCCAACGGCTTACAAACGCAAGACATCGACCGAGTGATGGCAACCCTGCTGAGCGTACCAGTGGATGCGGCTGACATTTATTTTCAATCCAGCCATTTTGAATCATGGTCATTGGAAGGCGGAATCGTTAAAGAAGGAAGCCATTCGATTGAACACGGCGCTGGGGTTCGGGTCGTCAGCGGTGATAAAACTGGCTTTGCATACAGCGACCGGATTGAACTACCGATTTTGCTGGAAGCCGCTAATAACGTAAAAGCGATTGTCAAACACGGGCAAAATGTTCAACACAAAATCGCTACCCCTCAAAATTGGCCGCAACTTTACCAACCGCTAAACCCACTTAAATCACTAGCCGATCAAGACAAAATCGATTTACTAAAGCGCGTTGATACCGCTACTCGTAAATTAGATAGCCGAATTGAAGAAGTGATGGTCAGCTTGGTGGCGGCTTATGACAATCTCTTAATCGCTAATCAAGATGGTTCTTTAGTTGCCGATGTTCGGCCTTTAGTCAGAATGAATGTCAGTGTGATCATGGTCGAAAATGGTCGCCGTGAACAAGGCAGCATGGGCGGCGGCTCGCGTAGCGATTACAGCTATTTCCTCGAAAATGACCGCGCTTTTGAATATGGCCGCGAAGCAGTACGCCAAGCGCAGGTGAATTTACAAGCCGAAGCAGCACCTGCGGGCAATATGACCGTGGTTTTAGGCCCAGGCTGGCCGGGGATTTTGTTACACGAAGCTATCGGCCACGGCTTAGAAGGCGACTTTAACCGTAAAGGCACTTCAGCTTTCAGCGGCAGAGTCGGTGAGCGAGTTGCGTCTGATTTATGCACCGTGGTTGATGACGGCACCTTAGCAGGGCGTCGTGGTTCATTAAGCATCGATGACGAAGGCACGCCTACCCAAAACACGGTACTGATCGAAAAAGGCATTTTAAAAGGCTATATGCAAGACAAGCTAAATGCCCGTTTGATGGGCGTGAACCCCACTGGCAATGGCCGCCGCGAATCCTATGCTCATTTACCAATGCCACGCATGACCAACACTTACATGCTACCTGGCGAAAGTGAGCCGGAAGAAATTATCCGCTCAGTCAAAAAAGGTTTGTATGCCCGTAACTTTGGCGGCGGTCAGGTTGATATTACCTCCGGCAAATTCGTGTTTTCTGCCAGCGAAGCTTATTTAATCGAAGACGGCAAAATCACTCGTCCGGTTAAAGGCGCAACTTTAATCGGCAACGGCCCCGATGTGTTAACCAAAGTATCGATGGTCGGTAATGACTTACAGCTTGATAGCGGCGTCGGCACTTGCGGCAAAGACGGTCAAAGCGTACCGGTCGGCGTTGGTCAGCCCACTTTAAAAATCGACGGTTTAACCGTTGGTGGTACTAACATTTAGGCATCTGCTCCGTTGAGGATTTCCCGTTCGTCCTGAGCAATGTCGAAGGATGAATGGAAAATCCGACTTTAACCTAGCCAAATTACTATTAAACCGAGAATTTCCCGTGCAAAACCAAGCCGAAATCAATCGTTTAAAAACTGTCGTGCAACAATTGCTCGACGAAGCCAAACACCAAGGCGCCAGCGCCGCCGAAGCCGCTTTCAGTGTCGATAATGGCCTATCCGTTTCCGCGCGTTTAGGCGAAGTCGAAACCGTCGAATTTCACTGTGACCAAGGCATAGGCGTTACCGTCTATTTCGGTCAACAAAAAGGCACCGCCAGCACTAACGACGTTTCTCCAGAATCATTAAAAGAAACCGTGCAAGCCGCTTGCAGCATCGCACGCTATGCCAGTGCTGACGAGTACGCTGGATTGCCTGATCACAGTCAATTAGCCACCGAATTTCCAGACCTCGACCTCAATCATCCGTGGGGGGTCGATGCCGAACAAGCAATTGCCTTAGCGATTGAATGTGAAAACGCCGCCCGTGGCTACGATGTCGCTATCAGCAACTCCGAAGGCGCATCTGTCAGCAGTCATCAAGGGACGCGGGTATTTGGTAATTCATTAGGCTTTTTGCAAGGCTATCAATCCAGCCGCCATTCCATCAGCTGTTCAGTGTTAGCCGGTAGCGGTGACGCCATGCAGCGCGATTATTGGTACAGCGTGGCCCGTAATGCCGCTAATTTGCAATCAGCGCAAGCGGTCGGTGAAAAAGCCGCGCAACGGACTTTGGCAAGACTCAATGCCCGCAGTCTCAGCACGCGTCAATGCCCTGTATTGTTTGCGCCAGAAATGGCCTCAGGTTTAATCGGTGCTTTAATCGGCGCGATTAGCGGCGGCAGCTTGTACCGTAAATCATCATTTTTACTTGATTCATTAAATACCCAAGTGTTGCCAGACTTTGTTCGCATCCACGAGCAACCGTTGTTAATCGGCGCATTAGGTAGTTCTAGCTATGATGGCGAAGGTGTTGCCACCCAAACCCGCGACATCGTTAGCGAAGGAATTTTAAGAGGCTATGTACTAAGCACTTATTCCGCCAAAAAATTGGGCATGCAAAGCACCGGCAATGCCGGCGGCGTGCATAACTTAACCGTCGAAACCGGCAGCAACGATTTTGCGGCAATGTTGAAGCTGATGAACACTGGCTTATTAGTTACCGAATTAATGGGGCAAGGCGTTAATCGGGTAACCGGCGATTATTCGCGCGGGGCGTCAGGTTTCTGGGTGGAAAATGGCGTGATTCAATATCCGGTGGAAGAAATCACTATCGCAGGCAATTTGAAAACCATGCTGCGTAATATTGTCGCGATTGGCAATGATGTCGATTTGAGAGGCAATATCCGCACAGGCTCGATTTTAGTTGAACAGATGGCGATTGCTGGCGAATAAGATGCTTAAAGCCGAGTTGAATAACGATCAAGGAAACGAAATAGCAACTAAAGCGTTTATTGCTTCTGAGTTTGATGGCTTAAAAGCCGAGATTTCAAACCTAAAAAATGAAGTGAAAACTGAGCTTAAACAGTTGGCATTTATGCTGAAACTACTTCTCATCATTTTACCTATTTACGGTTTAACCCTGTTTAACCCAGCATTTGTGAGATTAATCGAACTTGCGTTCAAATAACGCGGAGAGTTTTTTCTATCGGCGAGAATACGTTTAACACCAAGCTTACGCCTGCTATTAAACGGTATCCTCGCAATTGCTGACCAATTTTTCTTTTGTCATCCCGAATGGATCCCTTAACCTCATTGCCATTAAGTTAAGAGGCTGGGAATTTCAAATGATGAAAAACGATTGCGGTGTAGGGTGGATAAGCGCAGCGCATCCACCATGTTGGCCTTCGCGGTGGATGCGCTGCGCTTATCCACCCTACTTAATTTCCCCAGAACAGGCTTAACTGAACGGCAGTGAACTAAATCCCCTGCAACACATCGCCAATCAACTCCGGCCCTTTGTAAATCAAGCCACTATAAACCTGTACCAAACTCGCGCCAGCCTGAATTTTTTCCTTCGCATCTTCACCACTCAAAATCCCGCCAGCGGCAATAATCGGCAATTTACCTTGCAACTCTGCTGCCAAACCTTTCACCACCCGTGTCGAAGCCGACTTAACCGGCGCACCGCTTAAACCTCCCGCTTCATTAGCATATTGATGACCTTGCACAGCATCACGGGCAATCGTGGTATTGGTCGCAATCACGCCATCCATTTCAAATGCCAGCAACAAATCAGCAATATGGCGAATCGCTTCATCAGTTAAATCTGGGGCGATTTTCACTGCAATCGGCGTGTATTTGCCATGCTCGGCTTGCAACTTCAATTGTTCGGCTTTTAAAGCTTGCAACAAATGCTTAATCTCATCGCCTTCCTGTAACTGACGCAGGTTTTTGGTATTCGGTGAGGAAATATTGATGGTGATGTAACTGGCCGCCGCATAGCTTTTGCGTAAACCAATCAAATAATCTTCGGTCGCATTTTCAATCGCGGTATCAGCGTTTTTGCCGATATTAATCCCTAAAACACCTTGATAAGCGCTGGCTTCAACTTGTTGTAATAAATGGTCAATGCCGAGATTATTAAAGCCCATTCGATTAATAATCGCTTGATGCTCAGGCAAACGGAATAAACGGGGTTTTGGATTACCGGGTTGAGGACGTGGAGTCACGGTGCCGATTTCGATAAAACCAAACCCCAAAGCCGCCAAAGCATCAATGTAATCACCGTTTTTATCCAAACCCGCTGCTAAACCGAGTGGATTTTTAAATTCCAAACCCATTACGGTAACCGGTTTATTAATCACTTTAGGCGCGGTTAATCCTGATAAACCAGTTTGATGCGCCAGTTTTAATAACGCCAAGGTAAGGTGATGTGCGGTTTCTGGGTCCAATGAAAACAATAATGGCCGCAGTAGAGGGTAGCTATTCATAAATTAAACCTAATCAGTAAAGTGCCTGCTAAGCACCACAAGCTTTTGAGATAAACGTGCAAGCTGCACATAGATTTGATGCCGATATGATACGCATCGCTGACAACAAATGCATTTCACTTTGTTCAGCCTATTTCTCAATAAGTATTTCAATACCCCACTAACCACTCCCCAAACTTCGGCTCAACCCCTTTCTGCCCCGCGTCACCAAACTCAAACGGCACCGATACCAATTCCATCCCTTGATTAATTTGCACCGCAAAATGTAAATGTGGGCCTGAGCTGTAACCGGTGTTGCCGGAATAAGCTATCAATTGCCCTGCAGCTACCGACATACCGGCTTTAACTTGGGCTTTTTCGAGCGCCAAATGGGCGTAGACCGCCATTGAGCTGTCGTCGTGCAAGATACGGATGCTGTTGGCTTTGCTGGCCAGTTCGGTTTGTTTGCCGTGATCGCTGTAGCTGTCTTTTACATCAATCACAATGCCAGCTCGTGCCGCATAAACTGGTGTGTCTAAAGGCATAGATATATCCACTGCATAGCGGTTTTGGGCATCGATGTGGCTGAATTTGCCATCGAAGGCTTGCGAAATCCGAAATTTGGTTTTGGGGGCAATAGGTGGCTGATAAAGATAGGTGCTTTGATAGTTGGTTAATGGTCTGCCGAAGATGTAGCGATAGCTCAGGCTGAATTGGGTGCTTTTGCGAGGTTGGTCTGGGGTGACTTTAAATAAGGCGGAGGAATCGCCGCTGGCGACGACAAAGCGATTGGGTAGATCGGGTTCAGCGCTGACATTATCGTGTTTGCCCCAGTCAATTGCGACTTCTAGCGGACAAGGATAAATATTGCGAATGAAAAATTCGGGACGGGCTTTGTCGCCAGTTTGCAGTAATAAAACCGGTTTAGGCTGGCTGACAGTGGCTGAATTTTTTGGTGATGTTTCCGCTGTTACGCTAAAAGTAAGCAGTAACAGCGGAATTAACAGCGTTGAACGCACAACAGGCAAATAGTTAATTATTTGCGAGTTGAGTTAAAGGTATAAGAACGAACGATGCCTTGTGGATCGAAGCGGATCAATAAATCTTGTGAGTCGTTGCCACCAAATAATGCGTATTTGTAAATGCCATAAGTCCAAGTTGGGCGGCCATCTTCCATACCGGTGCGCCAAGGTGAGCCAAATAGTTCGCTAATGTCTTGGCGTTTGGTTTGGCCAATTTTGATTTCTGCAACGCGGTGAGCGGCAAATTCTTGGCCGACTGTTACGCAACCGGTTAATTGGCTTGCTGCAACACTGCCAAAAACCAAGATTGCGCTAAGTTTTGCAGCTTTTAAGGCAGATTGAGTAATCGATTTTTTCATTGATAAACCTGTGGGGAAGTTGTTTGTGACATAGTAGCTTAAAGTTGGTTATCTTAGCCGCTTATAAGCACTAATCCAAACCTGATTTTATGCCATCTATGTCTAGTATTCATCCTCTCGACCAATTGCGTTTTGATAATCGATTTATTCAGCAATTACCTGCTGATAGCGAAACCGAAAATTATCGTCGGCAAGTTTATAAAGCGTGTTATTCCTTGGTATCGCCAACGTTAGTTAAAGCGCCGCAATTGGTGGCTTATTCGCAGGAAGTGGCCGAACAATTAGGCTTGTCGAACCAGATTTGTGAATCGGATGATTTTAAGCAGGTGTTTGTTGGCAATCGTTTGGCCAATGGGATGGAACCTTATGCAATGTGTTACGGCGGCCATCAGTTTGGGCAATGGGCTGGACAATTAGGTGATGGCCGAGCGATTAATTTGGGCGAGGTGCTTGGGCAAAATGGTCAGCGTTTGGCTTTGCAGTTAAAAGGTGCGGGGTCAACGCCCTATTCTCGTGGTGCCGATGGTTTGGCGGTATTGCGTTCTTCGGTGCGGGAGTTTTTGTGTAGCGAAGCGATGCATCATTTAGGTGTGCCGACCACTCGGGCTTTAAGTTTAGTGTTGACCGGTGAACAGGTGGTGCGGGATATGTTTTATGACGGTAATCCGCAACTGGAGTTGGGCGCAGTGGTTTGTCGGGTTGCGCCATCGTTCGTGCGTTTTGGTAGTTTTCAGATTTTTAGCTCGCGACAAGATTTGGCAACTTTAAAAAGCTTGGTCGATTTCACGATACGCAACGATTTTCCGCATTTAGGCGAGCCGTCAATTGAGGTTTATGGTCAGTGGTTTGAAGAAGTTTGTCGCAAAACCGCTGAAATGGTTGCTGATTGGCAGCGAGTGGGTTTCGTGCATGGCGTAATGAATACCGACAATATGTCGATTTTGGGCTTAACCATTGATTATGGTCCGTATGGTTGGCTGGAAAATTATGATCCTGATTGGACGCCAAATACCACCGATGCCAATGGCCGTCGCTATCGGTTTGGTAATCAGCCGCAGATTGCTTATTGGAATTTAGTGCAATTGGCGAATGCGATTTATCCCTTGATTGAGCAAGTCGAGCCTTTGCAGCAGGCGTTACAGCTTTATAGCAGTCAGTTTGAGCAAGCATGGCAAACCAATATGGCCAATAAATTGGGATTGCTGAGTTTTAATCCCCAAACTGATGATAGCTTGGTGGCGGATTTGTTGAGTCTATTAAAAGCGGCTGAAACCGATATGACTTTGTTTTATCGCGGTTTGGCTGATTTGGATTTTGATGATGCAGCGGCAAGTTTTGATGCGCTTTTAGAAGTTAGTAGTTATGCGCCGTTGAATGATGAGGTCAAAAAATTGGCTTCATCTTGGCTCAGTGATTATTTACAACGGCTTAAAGTTGATAATCGACCTAAGCAACAACGACGAGCGGCGATGAATGCGGTTAATCCAAAATATGTATTACGTAACTATTTGGCGCAACAGGCGATTGATAAAGCGGAACAAGGTGATTTTAGCGGTGTACGTGAATTATTAGAGATATTGCGGCGTCCTTATGACGAGCAACAAGGCAAACAACCATTTGCCGAAAAACGTCCTGATTGGGCAAAACAACGGGCGGGATGTTCGATGTTGTCTTGCAGTTCATAGCGCTGTTGATCAATCAATTGGTGATTTTTGCTTAATGAAAGCTATATAAATCGGAAAAAAACATGCTGAAAGCAGCCTTTTCAGGTATCCTTTTTAGGGATAGTCCAACGATTTTTCCCAGGCCTCGTAATGAATAACAGCTTAAACACCGACGTTAACGGATTACACGATATTGACCCTGAAGAAACCCGCGAGTGGATGGAAGCACTCGAATCGGTTATCGAAAAAGAAGGCAGCGATCGCGCTAGTTTTCTGATTGAAAAGTTAGTGAGTACCGCTAGACAATCTGGCTTAGACATTCCTTTCAGTGCTACCACGCCTTACGTCAATAGCGTTACCATCGACAAACAGCCAAAATTCCCTGGCAATACCGATTTGGAACGCACCGTTCGCTCTTATGTTCGCTGGAATGCGATGATGATGGTGTTACGGGCGAATAAATACACCAATGTTGGTGGTCATATCGCTAGTTTCGCGTCTGCGGTTACTTTGTACGATGTCGGTCAAAATCATTTCTGGAACGCCCCGTCTGAAAAACACGGCGGCGATTTAATTTTCTCTCAAGGCCATTCTTCTCCAGGTATTTACGCTCACGCCTTTTTATTAGGTCGTTTAAGCGATGACCAGATGGATAGCTTCCGCCAAGAAGTCGGTGGTAAAGGTTTATCGTCTTATCCGCATCCTTGGTTGATGCCTGATTTTTGGCAGTTCCCAACTGTTTCTATGGGTTTAGGCCCAATCATGGCGATTTACCAAGCCCGATTCATGCGTTATATGCAGGATCGTGGCTTCGCTAATACCGATGGCCGTAAAGTTTGGGCGTTTTTGGGTGACGGTGAAACCGATGAGCCAGAAACCTTGGGCGCGATTGGTATGGCCGGTCGTGAAAAATTAGATAATCTGATTTTCGTAGTTAACTGCAACTTACAGCGCTTAGACGGCCCTGTTCGCGGTAACGGCAAAATCATTCAAGAATTAGAAGGCAACTTCCGTGGTGCCAACTGGAACGTCATCAAAGTGATTTGGGGTCGTCGTTGGGATGCGTTGTTAGCCCGCGATAAAAACGGTTTGGTGGTTAAACGTATGATGGAATGCGTTGATGGTGATTATCAAACCTTCAAATCAAAAGATGGCGCTTATGTTCGTGAGCATTTCTTCAATACCCCTGAGTTGCAAGAGTTAGTTAAAGACTATACCGACCGTGATATTTGGGAATTGAACCGTGGCGGTCATGACCCGATTAAAGTCTTTGCGGCGTTTAATGCAGCGGTAAATCATAAAAATCAACCAACCGTGATTTTGGCGAAAACCATTAAAGGTTACGGCATGGGTGATTCTGGCCAAGCGCAAAACACCAGTCACCAACAGAAAAAAATGAGCATGGAATCAATCAAATTGATTCGTGATCGTTATCAATTACCTGTGACTGACGAAGAATTGGTCAATCTGCCTTACATTCGTTTCCCAGAAGATTCAGAAGCATTGAAATATATGCGTCAGCGTCGTGTTGATTTAGGTGGTTATTTGCCAGCTAGACGCGCGAAATCTTACCCATTAGAAATCCCAGCTTTGACAGCGTTTAAAGCGATGTTGGAAGGTACTGGCGAAGGCCATGAAATCTCCACTACCATGGCGTTTGTGCGGATTTTGAACATTCTGGTTAAAGACAAACAAATCGGTAAACGCATTGTGCCGATTGTGCCGGATGAATCGCGTACTTTTGGTATGGAAGGTATGTTCAGACAGTTGGGTATCTGGTCACAAGTCGGTCAGCTTTATACCCCGCAAGACGCTGAACAGCTGATGTTCTACAAAGAAGACAAACACGGCCAAGTTTTACAAGAAGGGATTAACGAAGCTGGTGGTTTGTGTGACTGGATTGCCGCTGGTACAGCCTATTCAACTCACGGCGTACCGATGATTCCGTTCTTCATTTACTACTCAATGTTTGGTTTCCAACGTGTTGGCGATTTGATTTGGGCTGCGGCTGATCAACGTACGCGTGGTTTCTTGTTGGGTGGTACGGCTGGTCGAACCACCTTGAATGGCGAAGGTTTGCAACATGAAGATGGACATAGCCATTTGATGTCGGCAACTGTGCCAAACTGCTATTCTTACGATCCAACTTTTGCTGGCGAATTAGCGGTGATTATTCATGACGGTTTACGCCGCATGTATGTCGAGCAGGAAGATATTTTCTATTACATCACTTTGATGAATGAAAACTACGAACAACCTGCAACCCCAGAAGGCGTCAATGATGACATTCTGAAAGGTATGTACTTGTTCAAAAAAGGCCCGAACAGCAAAAAACCAAGAGTTCAATTGTTGGGTTCTGGCACCATCTTTATCGAAGTCATCGAAGCAGCAAAATTGTTGCGTGATGATTGGGGTGTTGATGCTGATTTGTGGAGCTGCCCAAGCTTTACCGAGCTAGGTCGTGATGGTCAAAGCTGTGAGCGTTGGAATCGTTTACATCCAACCGAAACTGCTCGTATTTCTCATGTTGAGCGTTGCTTAGCCGATACCAAAGGCCCTGTGATTGCGGCAACTGACTATATGCGGGTGTTTGCTGAACAGATTCGTCCTTACATCAATAAGTCTTACACCGTATTAGGTACTGATGGTTTCGGTCGTTCCGATACCCGCGCTAAATTGCGTAGCTTCTTTGAAGTAGATCGTTACCATGTCACTGTTGCCGCGCTGCATAGCTTGGCATTAAGCGGTGAATTTGATGCGGCAAAGGTCGAAGTGGCGATTGCTAAATACAACATCAACCCAGAAACAACCGCACCTTGGTTGATTTAACGGAAGCTGCGAAATGAGTTCTGTAATCGAAATTAAAGTCCCAGATTTGGGCAATGTTGCTGATATCGATATTATCGAAGTCTTGGTTAATGTTGGCGACCAAGTTGCAGTTGAGCAAACTTTGGCTGTGATGGAAACCGATAAAGCCACAATGGATTTACCATCTAGTGCGGCGGGTAAAATCACCCAAGTGCATATCAAAGTTGGCGATAAAGTCACCGAAGGTACTTTGATTGCTACTTTGGAAGTCGGTGATGTTGCACCGGCTGCAGCTGCAGAATCAACACCGGCTCCCGCACCTGTTGCTGAGCCAGCGCCAGTTGTTGAAGCACCGAAAGTTGAGGTGGCTAAACCAGCCGCAGCGCCGGCACCAGTTGCCGCAGTGGTTGTCAATAACAATGGCCAAAAGCCTCATGCAACGCCGAGTGTGCGTTTATTTGCCCGTGAATTGGGTGTTGATTTAAGCAAAATCCCAACTGGCAGCGGCCCTAAAGGACGTTATTTAAAAGACGATGTCAAAAACTTCGTCAAACAAGTAATGGCCTCCCCTGCTACAGCAACCGGTTCTGGTATTCCATCAATTCCGGCTGTCGATTTCACTCAATTTGGTGAAGTTGAAGAAAAACAATTAAGCAAAATCAAACGCTTAACCGGTCAAAACTTAACCCGTGTTTGGTTGAATTTGCCATTGGTGACTTATCACGATGAAGTTGATATTGGCGCGCTGGAAGATTTCCGTAAAGCAGTTAACAGCGGTTTAGCGAAAGATGCGGTTAAAGTCACCGGTTTAATCTTCATCATGAAAGCGTTGGTTGCAGCGATGCAAAAATACCCTGCTTTCAATAGCTCATTGTCAGCCGATGGCGAAAAACTGATTTACAAAAAATATTTCCATATTGGTATTGCTGTCGATACCCCGAATGGCTTGGTTGTCCCTGTGATTCGCGATGTCGATCAAAAAGGTATTTTCCAATTGTCAGCGGAATTAGCCGAAAAGAGCGAATTGGCAAGACAAGGCAAGTTAAAGCCAGCCGATATGCAAGGCGGTTGTATGACCATTTCCAGCTTGGGCGGGATTGGCGGAACAGCGTTTACTCCGATTGTGAATGCGCCTGAAGTGGCAATTTTGGGCGTGACTCGCGCCAAAATGCAGCCGGTTTGGAATGGCACTGGCTTTGATCCAAAATTGATGTTGCCTTTAGATATTAGCTACGATCATCGCGTGATTGATGGTGCTGAAGGTGCGCGGTTTATGGAAGCCTTGAAGAGCTATCTCGGCGATATTCGTCGCTTATTGCTGTAGGAGAAGCGAATGACAAACAATGCAGAGATTCATGCTGAAGTTTTAGTATTGGGCGGTGGCCCTGGCGGTTATACCGCTGCGTTTCGCGCTGCTGATTTAGGCAAAAAAGTAGTTTTGGTTGAGCGTTATCCGGTTTTAGGTGGCGTTTGTCTGAATGTTGGTTGTATTCCCTCTAAAGCTTTATTGCATGTTGCACAAATTTTGCACGAATCTGAAGCGCTGGCTGAACACGGCGTTAGTTTTGGTAAACCAAGTATTGATTTAGATAAAGTCAGAGCTTGGAAACAAAGCGTTAGCCAAGGTTTGAATCAAGGTTTGGCGCGTTTGGTTAAGCAACGCAACATTACTTTGATTCAAGGTGTTGGCAAATTTGCTTCTGCGAATAGCTTGGTGGTTGAAGGTGCAAATGGCACTCAAACCATTAGCTTTGATAACGCGATTATCGCGGCAGGTTCTCATCCAACTAAAATTCCAAGCTTCCCTAATGACGATCCACGCTTGTGGAATTCAACCGATGCTTTGGAATTAAAATCAATTCCAGAAAAATTGTTGATTGTTGGTGGCGGTATTATTGGCTTGGAAATGGCCACGGTTTATCACGCTTTGGGTTCAAAAATCAGCGTGGTGGAATTACAAGATCAGATTATTCCAGGCTGCGATAAAGATTTAGTCACACCATTACAACGTCGCATCAAAAAACAATACGATAACCTTTGGTTGCAAACCAGTGTTAAAGCGATTGAAGCGACTGCCGATGGTTTGAAAGTAGCTCTGGAAGGCAAAAATGCGCCAGAATCAGAACTGTTTGATGCGGTTTTAGTAGCGGTTGGGCGTAAACCGAATGGTAAGTTGATTGATGCTGATAAAGCCGGCGTTAATGTTGATGATGCTGGTTTTATTGCGGTTGATAAACAACAGCGTACCAATATTGCTCACATTTTTGCGATTGGTGACATTGTTGGCAATCCAATGTTGGCACACAAAGCCAGTTATGAAGGCAAAATTGCTGCGGAAGTGATTAGCGGTCATAAAGCTGGGTTTGATGCTTTAACCATTCCTTCGGTTGCCTACACAGATCCAGAAGTCGCTTGGATGGGCTTGTCAGAAACTCAAGCACAACAACAAGGCGTTGAATACGAAAAAGCAGTTTTCCCTTGGGCGGCCAGTGGTCGTTCTTTAGCGCTAGGTCGTAATGAAGGTTTAACTAAAATCATCACCGATAAAAACAGTGGTCGTTTATTAGGTGCTGGTTTTGTTGGGCCAGGTGCTGGTGAGTTAATTGCTGAAGCGGTATTGGCTTTGGAAATGGGCGCTGATGCTCAAGATATTAGCTTAACGATTCATGCTCATCCTACGCTGTCGGAAAGCTTTGCTTTTGCAGCGGAGATGATTGAAGGCACTATTACTGATTTGTATATCAAAAAATAAAGCGTCAAGTTTTAAAGGCGGGGCTGGTTTAGCAAGCCCCGCTCTTTAATATCTATCTTAAGCCGCTTTCATGTAGGTGCGGCCTCTTCCTAAAAATCCTTCTCGACCGGCTTCCGCCATTGTTAATAGCTCACGTCCCAAGTCCGTTGCAACATTGAGTTGCGACAAAGTGTCGGTCAAATGTTCGATAAACACATCGTAATGATCGTCATCAGGCAATAATTTCATCAAAAATGAGTGGCTTTCGCACAATAGCGTAATTGGGCGAATCTCTTGGCCGCCGACAATATCCAACAAAAATCCGAAGTCTGTACCAGTGACTAAGCTGGGTTTGCTGTTGTTACGAGCAAATGACGCTGAAAAATAGTCATTGAGCAATTCAAGTGCTTCATCTTCGGTCAACCTTGATTTGCTAATCAGGGTTCTAACGTAGTTTTTAAGGGGTGCAGTTTGTTCTGTTAATGGTCTGGTATTAAAAAAACGGTTAACACGGTGGTCATCAATCATTTTTTCGTAACAAGTATCAATGATTTGATTGATTAAAGGTGTGCTATTGAGTTGATGTGTATTTGTCATGTCGCTTCTCCGGCAGGAAAATCAAATAAGTGACCAAAGCTTTCCAGTTAATTTGGGTTTGTCAAACAAACTAAGCAAAAGAAAAACGACTAACTTTCAAGTCTTATTATTAGTTTACAAGTCTTGTAGTAAAAAATTAATTTTTGGGCGTTGATATTTTTGTGGGCTGGACAAGTGTGACATTTCACATCAATAAAAACCATTAACGTTTTGATAAAAATCAACTTTATTTCTATTCAATCTCATATCCTCAGAAATAGGCTAAAAACATCTAAGTCATTGTTAAAAAAAAGAAAGAATTTAGTCTACGCGGCTCTTGACTCGAATCATATTGAAATCTATAGTGACTCCAAAATGATGGAAAGTGGATTAAAAGGGAAATTTCTGGAGTAAAGACCTTGTTCCGTGGCATAAGTTCAATCAATTTAGATCCTAAAGGGCGCCTAACGATTCCTACCCGTTACAGGGAGGAGTTACAGGAGTGCTGTGATCGTCAATTGGTTGTGACAGTTGCTGTTGATGATCGTTGTGTCGGTGAAGCAGGTTGTTTATGGCTTTATCCCCTACCTGAATGGGAAAAATTAGAGCAAACCATTAGCAAATTACCCACCTTAAACAAAATGGCAGGTAAGTTAAGACGATTTGTTATCGGCAATGCCTCTGAATGCGAAATGGATAGTCAAGGCCGCTTGTTATTACCTGAAAAATTACGCGAATTTGCCGGTATGGAAAAACATATCGTTTTGGTTGGACAATTGAATAAATTTGAAATTTGGAATGAATCCGCATGGCAAGCTAAAGAGCAAGAATGGCTCGATGGTAGTGATAACGAAGGCTTAGAAGAGCTGGGCTCGCTGTCTTTTTAATGTTGGAAAAAGAGCATCAATCAGTTCTGTATCGTGAATCATTACAGGCGCTGAATATAAAAGCTGACGGTATTTATATCGATTGTACCTTCGGTCGCGGTGGGCATAGTGGCGGCATTCTTCAGCAACTGGGACAGAATGGCAAATTATTGGCCTTTGATCGCGATATTGACGCTGTTACTAGTCATGAAGCTGGGCTGTTACGCCAAGATAACCGCTTTCATTTGCATCATGGATGCTTTGACGAATTAGCTAGTGTTTCTCAACAACTGGGTTATCTCGGTAAAGTTGATGGGATATTGATGGATTTAGGTGTTTCATCACCGCAACTAGATGTTGCCGAACGTGGCTTTAGCTTTATGCGTGACGGTCCTTTGGACATGCGCATGGATGTTACTCGTGGTCTTTCGGCTGCTGAGTATCTGACTCAAGTCGATGAGCAAGATTTAGTAAAGATTTTATTTGATTATGGTGACGAGCGTTTTGCACGGCGTATAGCTAGGGCAATCGTCGAGCAACGACAGACATCACCGATTCAAACGACTTTACAGTTAGCCAAGTTAATTGATAACGCCGTGCCGTTTCGGGATAAACATAAACATCCAGCAACGCGCTCTTTTCAGGCAATCAGAATTGAGGTTAATCAAGAGCTTGAGCAAATTAAGGCCGGATTAAATCAGGCGCTTAGTGTTTTAGCTCCACAAGGTCGGTTGGCGGTGATTGCGTTTCATTCATTGGAAGATCGAATTGTAAAGCGCTTTATCCGTGATGAATCAGGGCGAAAATTTAACCCCGGTAAATTGCCAATTAGAGAGCAGGATATTGAGCAAGGGCAGTTAAAAAAAATGGGACAGTCAATCAAGGCTCAACCGGATGAGTTAAAACAAAATCCGCGCGCGCGTAGTGCCGTGATGCGGGTGGCGGAGAAAATTTAGTGGCTGCTGCAAGAAATGTGCTGTTGGTGTTGTTGATTATTATGCTTTTGCTATCAGCGATTGCTGTGATCTATAGCAAATATCAGTTCCGCCAAGTGTTTATGGAAATCCAGAAGAAAGAAAAAGAACTGGATGATTACGAAGTTGAGTGGGGGCGTTTGCAATTGGAATTGACCACCCTAACTGAAGAGAATCGAATTGAAATTGAGGCAAGACATCGGTTGATGCTCACTTTACCTGCGCAAGACAAAATTATTTATATCAAGCCTTAATGCGAATTTCGAGTCAATCCAATAGAGGTGGAGCAAAGTACACCTCTGATTTTGCTGGCAGACGTAAAGGATTGCTAGTAGCAATGATGCTTGCCATGTCAGTACTTGTGGGGCGAGCGGTTTATTTGCAAATTTTCAACAAAGATTTTTTGCAAGATAAAGGCGATATGCAGCATGTAGGCGTTGTGCCTGTATCAGCTTATCGCGGACAGATTAAAGATAGAAATGGTGAGCCATTGGCAATCAGTACGCCGGTTCAGTCAATTTGGGTGAATCCTCGGCAGTTAAAAGATTCGGATTCAGACAAAATTGGCCAAATGGCAAAGATATTGTCTATGCCAGAAAAGGAATTACGAGCCGTTTTAGCAAAAGAAGCCGATAAGCGTTTTATGTATTTAAAACGACACATGAATCCGGCCATTGCAGAGAAAGTCAAAGCTTTAGAAATTACTGGCGTTTATTTTGAAAGAGAATTTAAGCGTTATTACCCTGCTGGTGCGGTGTCTGGTCATTTGTTGGGATTTACCAATATTGATGATGTCGGTCAAGAAGGTATGGAGCACGGTTACGAACATATTTTGCGCGGCAAAATCGGCAAAAAACGGGTCATTAAAGATGGTAAAGGCCACGTTATTAAAGACGTGGAAAATATTGAACAAGCGGAAGCAGGTCGTGATTTGGTATTAACCATTGATCAGCGGATTCAATATTTAGCGTATAGAGAATTGCAAAATGTGTTGATTGAAAATAAAGCACATTCAGCCTCTTTAGTAGTTTTAGATGCAAAAAACGGTGATGTTTTAGCGGCAGTGACACAGCCAGCGTTTAATCCAAATAACCGTAAAGAATTAAATAGCAGTCGCTATCGTAATCGCGCCATGGTCGATAGTTTTGAGCCAGGTTCAACGGTTAAGCCCTTTGTAGTTGCAGCAGCATTAGATGGTGGTTATGTCGATCCTAATGTGATGATTGAAACCCACGGGGTTTACCAATTTGGTAGTCATATTGTTAAGGACGTTCATAACTATGGCACCTTGGATTTAGCTCACGTACTGCAAAAGTCTAGCAATATTGGCGTGGTGAAAATTGCGATGACGATGCCGCCTGAATATTTCTGGAATGTGTATAGCAAATTAGGATTCGGTACTTCAGCTGGCGTAGGTTTTCCTGGTGAAGCCAGTGGTTCCTTGTTGGATTATCAAGGTTGGCATGAGTTTGATCAGGCAACCTTATCTTATGGCTATGGTGTGTCTACATCGGTATTACAGTTAGCTCGGGCATGGACGGCGCTGGCAGATGATGGCGTTATACATTCTGTGACTTTGCTGAAGCGCGATGAAGACCCAGATACTCAGCGGGTGTTTAAGCCTGAAACGGCTAGAAAAGTTAGGGAGATGCTGGAACGGGTAATCAGCAAAGAAGGTACCGCTTATCAAGCGCGTGTTGAAGGTTATCGGGTAGCCGGTAAAACAGGCACAGTCAGAAAAGCCGGTGTCGGCGGTTATACCGAAGATAAGTATTTTTCAGTGTTTGTTGGTTTGGCGCCGGCGAGTAATCCGCGATTCATTATCGCGATTATGGTCGATGACCCTAGTTCGGGGCAGTATTACGGTGGTTTAGTTGCAGCGCCGGCGTTTTCCAAAGTGATGGCTGGCGCACTAAGAATTTACGGTGTTGAGCCGGATGGTGTCGAAAACATGCATTTGTTGTTGAGTCGAAAATGACACTGGCCGAATTGCTTGCCGACATAGTTGATGTCGATTGCGATATAGCGGTTTCTGGTTTAGGACTGGATAGTCGCCATATAAATACTGGTGATTTGTTTATCGCCTTAAATGGTGCGCAACAACACGGAATTGAACACGCATTAATGGCAGTTGAACAAGGTGCAGTTGCTGTCATTTATGATCCAGAAGGGATTGTGGAACTGCCAGAAATAGCCGTCGAGTGTGTGGCGATTCCGCAATTGTCAGACGTTTTGGGAACGATAGCTGCCAAATTTTATGGCAAGCCATCAGAAAAATTAGCAGTGATTGGTATTACTGGAACGAACGGCAAAACCACTTGTAGCCAGTTAATTGCACAAGCATTACCTGATTGCGGAGTGATTGGGACATTGGGATGGGGTGAGTTCGGGCGATTGTTGCCTACTGCCAATACCACACCGGATGCTTTGGCGATGCAATCAATGTTGTACCAGTTTGTGCAGCAGAATAAACAAGCGGTTGCTGTCGAAGTTTCATCGCACGGTTTGCAGCAAGGTCGGGTTAATGCAGTCGACTTTACCGGCGCAGTATTCACCAATATCAGTCGTGATCATTTGGACTATCACGGCAGCATGGATGAATACTTAAAAGCCAAACTAGCGTTGTTTAAATTGCCCAGTTTGCAGTTTGCAGTGGTTAATTTAGACGATGCTAAAAGTGCTGATGTCCTTGAGGCTTTGGATAGTAGGGTTGGTCGCTGGACTTTTAGTACACAAGGTAAAAGTCTAGCCAATGCGCAAAGCCTGATTGCCGAAAACATTCGCTACAGCAATAACGGTATAGATTTTGAGGTTCGTTTTGGTGAGACAACTGCGTCGGCTCATACACCGATTATTGGCGCGTTTAATCTCGAAAATGTCTTGGCAGTGTTGGCGGTTTTGTTGGCGATCAATATACCGCTGCAACAAGCAATAGCAAGCTTAGGAAAGCTCAAAGCAATTGCCGGACGAATGGAAAAATTGGGTGGTGGTGATAAACCAACGGTCTTAGTCGATTACGCCCACACCCCTGATGCACTGGAAAAAGTGCTGAAGGTAGTTAAAACCGATCAACCTTTATCAGTGGTATTTGGTTGTGGTGGCAATCGTGATCAAGGCAAACGGTCAGAAATGGGCCGAATTGCTGAAACATGGGCGGATCAAGTAATTGTTACTGATGACAACCCGCGTTATGAAGCAGCTGACCAGATTATTGAGCAGATTTTGGCGGGTTGCCAGACTGACAAGATTACAGTGATTAACGATAGAGCAACGGCGATAAGCACGGCGATTCGACAAGCGAAGCTCGGTGATTGGGTTGTGATAGCCGGTAAAGGCCATGAAGATTATCAAGAAATTAACGGTGTTAAATGGCCGTTTAGTGATCAAACAATCGTTGAACAAGCTTTAGCAACTTGGGGGCAACAGTGAAACTGCAATTAAGCGAGATCGCAACAGCGGTACAAGGCGAGTTAATTGGTGCTGATATTGCCGTCAATGGCGTTGGCATTGATACCCGTACTTTGCAAGCCGGTGATTTGTATATCGCGATTAAAGGTAAGCAGTTTGACGGTCATGATTTTGTTGATAAAGCTCAGCAAGCGGGAGCCATTGCTATTTTGGTCCAGCGACAAATCAACACGGATTTGCCGCAAATTGTTGTTAAGGACAGCCATTTGGCGTTGGCAGAATTAGCTGGATTTTGGCGTAAGCAATTAGCAGTGAAAGTGGTCGGCGTTACTGGAAGTAACGGCAAAACCACGGTTAAAGAAATGATTGCGGCGATTTTAGCTACCCAAGGCGAAACGCTGTTTACCCAAGGCAATCTTAATAATGATATTGGCGTGCCTTTAACCTTATTAAAGTTGAATGCCAGCCATCGCTATGCCGTGATTGAAATGGGTGCTAATCATCCAGGTGAAATTGCTTACACCAGCCGATATGCCCAGCCGCAGGTTAGCGTGATTACCAATGTTGGCGCGGCGCATATTGAAGGTTTTGGTGACATTCAAGGTGTGGCAAAAACCAAGGGTGAAATTGTTGAAACTCTCGCTGCTGATGGTGTGGCGGTGATTAATCGTGATGATGTGTTTTACGGTTTTTGGTGTGATTTAGCTAAATCACACAAAACGGTTGCTTTTGGCTTTAGTGAGCAAGCCGATTTACGGGCAGAAAACATTAATACCGAACTGCAAAGCAACGGTTACGTGACTGAATTTGATTTAAAAATTGCTGGGCGCGAAGGTTTAACAATCAAGCTGAATTTAGCCGGTGAGCACAATGTAAAAAATGCTTTAGCCGCGATTGCCGCAGCTTTGCAATTTGATGTGGATTTGCAGGATATAAAACGTGGATTGGAAACTGTAAAACCGGTTACCGGCAGAATGCAGCCTCTACTCGGCAGAAAAGGCAATTTGATTATCGATGACACTTACAACGCTAACCCTTCATCACTGAATGCAGCGTTGGCAGTATTGAAGCCAAACCAAACCAATTGGTTGGTTTTGGGGGCATTTGGTGAATTAGGCGCTGACAGTGCCGATATACATCGACAAATGGGTGACAGTATTAAAGCGATGCCCGTGCAGCGTTTATTTGCTACCGGCGCATTGGCGAAACATAGCGTCGAAGCGTTTGGTGACGGCGGACAGTATTTTGAAACGCAACAAGCATTAATTGCCGCTTTAGATGAAGCGGTTACAGGTCAGGAAACCTTATTGGTGAAAGGCTCGCGATCACAAAAAATGGAAAATGTGGTGGCGGCCATGGTTGACAATTTTAGAGCAGCATAATGTTACTTTTACTTGCAGATTTTTTATCAAACATCGACAGCGGATTCAGGGTTTTACATTACCTGACTTTTAGAGCGATTTTAGGCGTGTTAATTGCGCTGGTCGTTTCGTTGCTAATTGGGCCGATGGTGATTAGAAAATTAACCCGCAACAAAATTGGTCAAAGCGTTCGTGACGATGGCCCACAAAGCCATCTTTCAAAATCAGGCACCCCTACCATGGGTGGCAGCATGATTTTATTTGCGGTGGCGATTAGTACCTTATTGTGCGCTGATTTGAGTAATCGTTATATCTGGGTAGTGCTATTAGTGACATTAGCACATGGCGTAATTGGCTTTATTGATGATTATAAAAAAGTCTTATTAGGCAATAGCGATGGTCTGTCAGCAAAAGCTAAATATTTTTGGCAATCGGTGGTTGCAGCGAGTGCCGCTGTGTATTTATTCAATACCGCTCAAGTCCCAGCTGAAACCCAGTTAATTGTGCCGTTCTTTAAAAATGTGACTTTAAATTTAGGCTGGGGTTATGTGGTCTTGACCTATTTTGTGATTGTTGGCACCAGTAATGCGGTCAATTTAACTGATGGTTTAGATGGCTTGGCGATTATGCCAACTGTACTGATTGCAGCGGCCTTGGCGATTTTTGCTTATCTATCAGGACACATTAATTTCTCGCAATACCTACAAATTCCCTTTATCCCAAAATCGGGTGAATTGATGGTGTTTTGCGCCGCTTTAGTAGGCGCTGGTTTAGGTTTCTTATGGTTCAACGCCTACCCTGCTATGGTATTTATGGGCGATGTTGGCGCATTGGCTTTGGGTGCGGCTTTAGGGATTGTGGCTGTTTTAGTCAGACAAGAAATCGTTTTGGTAGTCATGGGCGGTGTGTTTGTCATGGAAACCATTTCGGTGATTATTCAGGTCGCTTCTTACAAGTTACGCAAAAAACGCGTGTTTTTAATGGCACCGATTCACCATCATTTTGAATTAAAAGGCTGGCCAGAGCCGCGCGTTATTGTACGGTTTTGGATTATTTCGGTGATTTTAGTGCTGATTGGTCTATCGACCTTAAAGCTGAGATAACTATGAATACCACCGCACTGCTCAGTTCCCTGCAAACACATTTCAAGCTGAATCCAGCCGACGCACGGCTATTGATTGTCGGTTTGGGTGCGACTGGCTATTCAGCGGCGCAGTTTCTTCAGAAAACACCGATTAAATTTGCGGTGATTGATAGTCGTAGCCATCCGCCATTAATCGATAGCTTGCGTGAGCAAATGCCCGATGTCGCAGTGTTTTGTGGCGGTTTTGATCAAGCAGCGCTTGATGTGGCAACCCATTTATTGGTGAGTCCCGGTGTTTCGTTAAACGAGAAAGCAATTTATAAAGCCATGCAAACCGGTGTTACCGTCATGAGTGATATTGATTTATTCGCTTGTGCAACTGATAAGCCGATTATTGCGATTACCGGTTCCAATGGCAAAAGCACTGTTACCACTATGCTGGGCGATATGGGTCAAGCGGCGGGTGTCAAAACTGCTATTGGCGGCAATTTGGGTACACCAGCGTTAGATTTGTTACAACAAGATGCCGACTTATATGTGCTGGAGTTATCGAGCTTTCAGTTAGAAAGAACTACTGCTTTAAATGCCAAAGCGGCAACCGTTCTAAACGTCACACCTGATCATCTTGATCGTCATGATGGCATGGAAGGTTACGCTCAAGAAAAACAACGTATTTTTCGTGGCGATGGCGCGATGATTTTAAATGCTGATGATTCGCTGGTGATGGCTATGCAAGCTGAACATCGCACCACTTACAGTTTCTCAACTGAGCAAAATGCTGACTTTTATCTGCAACGCGGAGAACAAGATCAACTGATGTTTGGTCAACAAGCTTTAATGAATGCCAGTGAATTGAATCTTGAAGGCACCCATAATATTGCTAATGCCCTAGCCGCATTAGCTTTAGGTCATGCCGTTGGTTTGGATTTAGCCGCTATGTGCAAAGCGTTGGCCAAGTTCAAAGGCTTGGCACATCGGATGCAAAAAGTAGCCGAAGTTAAAGGTGTGTCTTGGGTCAATGATTCAAAGGCAACCAATATTGGCGCTTGCGTAGCGGCTTTACAAGGTTATCAGCACAAAGTGATTTTAATTGCGGGTGGTGATGGCAAAGGTGCTGATATGCAAGAGTTGGTGCCAGCAGTTCAAGCTAAAACCAAAGCTGTGATTGTGATGGGTAAAGATGCTGAGTTAATCAGCACTGCAATTGATGGCTGTGTCCCTGTCTACTTTGCTGACAATATGAAACAAGCGGTTTCGATTGCCGCTCAGCAAGCAGTAGAGGGCGATAGCGTTTTGTTATCACCGGCTTGCGCCAGTTTAGATCAATACAAAAGCTATGCTGATCGCGGCAATAAATTTGCCGAAGCGGTCTTGGGGTTGCCGTCATGCTAAACCCGACAAAACTACTCAGCATCGAAACTCGTTCAAACATTGATGGCTTATTAATGTTTGCCTGTTTTAGTTTGTTGATTATTGGTTTTGTTATGGTGATCTCGGCCTCTTTGCATTTAGGCGTGAAAATGGCTAATGACACTTCGCATTATCCCTTTAAGCAATTTTTTCATATTGTTTTAGGTTTAGTGGTTGCAGGTTTTGTAATGAAAACCCCGCTACAAACTTGGGAAAAATGGGGCAAGTTTTTGTTCATTAGCGGCATTGTTTTGTTATTGATTGTGTTGATTCCAGGGGTTGGCATCAGGGTAAATGGCAGTATTAGATGGTTATCTATTTTAGGGTTACGAATTCAGGTTTCTGAAGTAATGAAACTGATTTCAGTGGTTTACATGGCGGGTTATATCACTCGACATGGTGATCACGTTAGACGCTCAGCGATTGGTTTAGTACGACCGATGGGCTGGCTTTCTGTTGCCTGCTGCTTGTTGCTATTAGAGCCTGATTTTGGCTCGGCTGTCGTTATTGTAGTTATTGCGATGGGCATGATGTATTTGGCTGGCGCTCGAATTTCTCAGTTTGTAGTGCTAACTGCCATCTTAACTATCGGTGCGATATTTTTGGTGAAATTATCGCCTTATCGTTTAGCTCGAGTTTTAAGTTTTAGTGACCCATGGGCAGATGCCAGAAATACCGGTTTTCAGTTAACTCAAGCTTTAATTTCGTTCGGACGTGGTGAGTTTTCTGGTGTTGGCTTAGGTAATGGGATTCAAAAATTATTCTATTTGCCAGAAGCACATACCGATTTTCTGTTTTCAGTGTTAGGCGAAGAATTAGGTTTGGTGGGTGTTATTACCACTATTGGTTTATTTGCGACTTTGGTGTGTAGAGCATTCGCAATAGGCGAATTAGCAACGAAGCGAGATGAAAGATTTGCTGCCTTGGTCGCTTATGGGTTAGCGATTTGGTTTGGATTTCAATCCTTTATCAATATGGGCGTTAACATGGGAATGTTACCTACCAAAGGCTTGACCTTACCGCTGATGAGCTATGGCGGTGGCAGTATGATTGTGATGTGTGGCGCAATGGCTTTGTTGTTTCGGATTCAGTACGAATTGAACGCTAATTATAGAAGTTCAGCAGCAGGGAGCGAAGCATGAGTCTGCGTATCGTGATTATGGCTGGCGGCACGGGAGGACATGTATTCCCTGCCTTGGCGGTTGCTCAAGAATTGCAAACTCGTGGTTGGCAAGTGAGTTGGTTAGGTACTCACAATGGCTTAGAAAGCCGTGTTGTTCCAGAAAATAGCATTGAGATTGATTGGCTAGCTGTAGCGGGAGTCCGCGGCAAAGGCTTGCTGTCAAAATTCACAGCGGCTTTCAAATTGCTACAAGCGTGTTTACAAGCCAGAAAAATCCTCAAACAACGAAAACCTGATGTGGTTTTAGGCATGGGGGGCTTTGTGGCTGGCCCGGGTGGATTGATGGCCAAATGGTTAGGGATTCCGGTAGTGATTCATGAGCAAAACCGTGTGCCAGGGACAACTAATCGTTTATTGGTCAAATTAGCTGCCAGCAAAGTATTAGAAGGCTTTCCTGCTAGTTTTCCTAAGCAGACTAATGCAGTAGCAACCGGTAATCCGCTTCGTAAAGCCTTTCAGAATTTGCCAGAAAAAGCGGCATGGACAGCAGCGCGCCAATTGAGAGTTTTAGTGGTGGGTGGTAGTCAAGGTGCGAAAGTATTGAATGAAAACGTACCAGCCGCATTGGTTGGATTGAATAATCTCAGCATCAAACACCAAACCGGGGTGGCGATGCAGGCCGAAGTCCTAGAGCGTTATCAATCGCTTGGACAATCTGCCGAAGTTTTAGCCTTTATTGATGATATGGCCGCAGCTTATAACTGGGCAGATTTGATTATTTGTCGCGCTGGCGCAATGACGGTCAGCGAAGTGGCGGTTGCAGGTTTACCAGCGATTTTTGTGCCGTTACAAAACGCGATTGATGATCACCAAACTGCCAATGCGCGTTATTTAGCCGATGCTGGCGCTGCATTGTTATTGCCACAAAACCAATTAAATGCTGACAGCTTACGCCAAGCTGTTCAACAAACTATGAATTCACTAAGCACTATGAGTTACACCGCAAAAATCCTGTCAAAACCTGATGCAACCCAAGTGGTGGCTGAAATTTGTATCGCCGAGGCCGCACGATGAATCGGCCTAATGCACAAATCGCCAATCAAGCTTTGGGCGACATCGACAAAATCCATTTCGTCGGTGTTGGTGGTACTGGTATGAGCGGGATCGCTGAAGTGTTGTCAAACTTGGGCTATAGCGTATCCGGTTCTGATATTAAGGCTTCGCCGGTCACTGACCGATTGCAAGCGATGGGCGTTAAAGTGTTTTTTGGACACCATGCTGAAAATGTTGCTGATGTCGATGTGGTCGTGACTTCAACAGCGGTTGATAGAACCAATCCCGAAATTACTACCGCTTATGAAAATCGAATTCCCGTGATTCCTCGCGCCGAAATGTTGGCGGAATTAATGCGGTTTCGTTTTGGTATTGCGGTTGCTGGAACTCACGGCAAAACCACCACAACCAGTTTAACCACGATGATGTTGGCTGAAGGCGGTTTAGATCCGACTTTCGTAATTGGCGGTCGTTTAAATAGTGCAGGTGCTAATGCCAAATTGGGCTTAGGTAAATATTTGGTTGCCGAAGCAGACGAAAGCGATGCCTCATTTTTGTATTTACAACCGATGATGGCGATTGTCACCAACATCGACCAAGACCACATGGAAACTTACGGTGGTAGCTACAACCGTTTGAAAGAGACCTTCATTAAATTCCTTCATCAATTGCCATTCTATGGTTTGGCAGTGATGTGTATTGATGATGCAGGGGTTTGCGAAGTGTTACCGGAAATTTCCAAGCCGGTTAAAACCTATGGTGTCAGCGAAGCGGCTGATGTTCGGGCGATTAATATCGAACAAGACGGTTTATGCACCCATTTCACTGTGTTGCGTTGGGGGGCTTTGCCACCATTGCAAGTGACTTTGAATTTACCGGGTTGGCACAACATGCTCAATGCCTTGGCAGCGATTACTATCGCAACCACTTTGGGGGTTGATGATGCGGCGATTATTAAAAGCTTGGCTGAATTTAAAGGGGTTGGTCGTCGTTTCCAAATCAATGGCGATGTGGCATTTGATGGCGGCAAATTAACTTTTGTTGATGATTATGGTCATCATCCTCGCGAATTGGCGGCAACTTTAGAAGCTTTGCGTCAAGCATGGCCTGAACGCCGTAAAGTCGTGGTATTTCAGCCGCATCGTTATACCCGTACTCGTGATTTGTTTGAAGATTTTGTTGAAGTGCTTTCCAGTGTTGATGTTTTGATTTTGTTGGATATTTATTCAGCAGGTGAAGCGCCGATTAATGGAGCGGATGGTAAAGCTTTAAGTCGTTCAATTCGCGTTCGCGGACAAGTTGATCCGGTATTTGTTCAAAATCGTGATGATTTACCAACCATTTTGGCCGGAATTGTTAATAAAGACGATGTAATTCTAACTATGGGAGCAGGCAATGTCGGGCAAATAGCCGCCGAATTGCCGACTAAATTAGTGGAAGCTTTAAGCCATGGCTAGTCACGCTTACAAAGGCACATTGCTGAATAACGAACCGCTGGCGAGATACACCAGTTGGCGAGTCGGCGGCCCTGCGCAGCGTATGTATATTCCTGAAAACAAAGCCGATTTGATCGATTTTGTTGCTGGATTACCGCAAGGCGAGCCGCTGTATTGGATAGGTTTAGGCAGTAATTTATTGGTTCGTGATGGTGGCGTTCGTGGCACGGTAATTAATACCCGCAGCCGATTAAAAGAAATGCGTTTAATCGATAGCGAGAGGGTTTATGTCGAAGTCGGTGTGCCGTGTGCTCATGTTGCAAGATTTTGTAGTGATTTAGGTTTAACTGGTGCTGAGTTTTTGGCTGGCATTCCTGGCACGATGGGCGGCGCATTGAAAATGAATGCCGGTGCTTTTGGTGGTGAAACTTGGCAAATTGTTGATCAGTTAGAAATGCTTAATCAGCAAGGGCAAGTTATCAATCGCAATAAACATGAGTTTGAAGTGGCTTATCGTTCGGTAAAAGGCATTGATGATGAATGGTTTTTAGCTGCGGAATTGAAACTGACTAAAGGTGATAGCCAAGTCAGTCAGTTACAGATTAAGGCTTTATTGGAAAAACGTAATACCAGTCAGCCGACTAATAAGCCAACTTGTGGCTCAGTATTTAAAAATCCAGTTGGCGATCACGCGGCGCGTTTAATCGAAGCTTGTGGTTTAAAAGGTTATCGGATCGGTGGAGCGGTTGTGTCTGAGAAACACGCCAATTTTATTGAAAATCAGGGCAATGCCACCGCGGTGGATATTGAAACATTGATTCAACACATTCAAACCCAAGTGCAGCAACAATTTGGTATCAGTTTGCAGACTGAAGTTTGTCGGATAGGTGAAGAGGCATGAAACCATTGCAGATAAAAAATCCTGCTGATTTTGGCAAAGTCGCTGTATTGATGGGTGGAACTGCCGCAGAAAGAGAGATTTCTTTGCGTAGTGGTAATGCGGTGTTTCAAGCCTTGCAGCAACAAGGGATCGATGTGGTGGCAATTGATGTAACCGCCAGTCCAATTGATGCTTTAGCCAATATCAAGGTTGACAGAGTCTTTAATATTATTCACGGACGTGGTGGAGAAGACGGTGTTTTACAGGCGATTTTGGGAGTATTGGGATTGCCTTATACAGGTTCTGGGGTTTTAGCTTCGGCATTGAGCATGGATAAATTGCGAACCAAGCTTTGCTGGCAAGGTTTAGGTTTGGCAACGCCAAAATGGTTTGTCTTGCAAACTGAAGGTGACATTGATGTTTGCATAGCTCAACTCGGTTTCCCTGTGATTGTTAAGCCAGCCCAAGAAGGTTCTAGCATTGGTATGAGTAAAGCCAATAACCGCGAGGAATTGGTTGAGGCTTTAAAGCTTGCTAAGCAATTCAACTGCGATGTTTATGCAGAACAATGGGTACAAGGTCAGGAATATACGGTCGGTGTATTAGATGGTGAAGCGCTGCCGGTGATTCGCTTGGAAACCCCGAATGAGTTTTATGACTTCGATGCCAAATATCGAGCCAATACCACCAAGTACCATTGCCCTTGTGGCTTGAGTGCTGAGCGTGAACAACAGTTGCAAGCCTTGGCTGTGCAAGCCTGTCGAGGTTTACAGGTAAAAGGCTGGGCTAGAGTGGATGTATTTATTGATAGCCAAGATCGCTCACAGTTGATTGAAGTCAATACAGTGCCTGGCATGACCGATCATAGTTTAGTGCCGATGGCGGCTAAAGCAGCGGGCATCGATTTTAATCAATTAGTCTGGCGAATTTTAGAAACCAGCATGGCGGGTCAAGGTGTCGAGATTTAGCGTCATCATTGTTGGCTTGGTGTTGTTAGTTGCGGCTTGGTTTGGTTGGGCGAGACTTAACAGTCAAGACGCGATTAGCAAGCCGATTCGCTATGTGAAGATTGAAGGCGCATTTCAGTATATCGATAAAGATAAGCTGAAACAGTTGCTAACACCGGAAATGAAGCGTGGTTTTTATCATGCCGATATGAATGTTATTCATCAAATGATTAGTCATTTGGCTTTAGTTGATGATGTAGATGTAAAACGCGTTTGGCCTGATGCCGTGTATATCAAGGTGACCGAGCAAAAGCCAGTGGTGCGTTGGGGTAAAGATGCTTTATTAAATAATGAAGGCGATATTTTGAAACCTGACAATATTGAACCGTTTAAAAATTTACCTTTAGTAACTGGACCTGAAGGACAAGAAAAGAAATTGCTGGAAATTATGAAGGGCGTCTACATCGTTTTAAGAGATAAATCGATGCAGTTAGCTGAGTTCCATGTCAATGAACGTCGGGCATGGCGGATTAAATTGGCGAATGGCATGGAAATGCAGTTAGGTAGAAAAGCGCCGCTGGAAAGTATGCAGCGTTTTTTAAAAACCATGGATGAGTTGGGCGAGGCGCAATTGGCATCCATAGAAACAGTTGATACCCGTTATCCAAACGGTTATGCAATTACATGGAAACCCGGAACGAATATTGATTGGAAAGCAGTCATAGCAAGAACTAAACCTGATTTAAACGCTTATTGAGCAAAAAAATGGCCAAAAAAACAGATCGAAATTTATTAGTGGGATTGGATATAGGCACATCCAAAGTTGCAGCGATTGTCGGTGAATACCGTGGCGGCGATGAAATCGAAATTATTGGCATTGGAACTGCGCCATCCAAAGGTTTGAAAAGAGGGATTGTGGTTAATTTGGAATCCACAGTGCATTCTATTCAGCGTGCGGTAGAAGAAGCGGAATTGATGGCCGGTTGTGAGATTAAATCAGTGTTTGCGGGTATCGCTGGCAGCCACATCAAGAGCTTAAACTCTCACGGTATTGTGGCAATTAGAGAACAAGAAGTGACTCAACACGATATTGACCGAGTCATTGATTCGGCGCGTGCTGTAGCGATTCCAGCCGATCAAAAAATTCTACATATCTTGCCGCAAGAATTTGTGATTGATCAGCAAGAAGGTATTAAAGAGCCGATAGGTATGTCGGGCATTCGCTTAGAAGCCAAGGTTCACATGGTCACTAGCAGCGTGAGTGCTGAACAAAATATCGTCAAATGTATCCGTAAATGCGGCCTGGATGTTGATGAAATTGTTTTAGAGCAATTAGCGTCATGCTCCGCTGTTTTGACTGACGATGAAAAAGATCTCGGTGTTTGCTTAATCGATATTGGTGGTGGAACCACTGATTTAGCGATTTTTTCAGAAGGGGCGATTAAGCATACTGCAGTTATTCCAATTGCCGGAGATCAAGTCACCAATGATATTGCCGTGGCTTTGCGTACCCCGACCAAAAATGCGGAACAAATTAAACGTAGTTATGCCTGTGCATTAACTCAAATTGCAGATACCGAGCAAATGATTGATGTGCCAAGTATTGGTGATCGTGAGCCGCGTAAAATTTCTGCACAGAATTTAGCGGAAATCGTTGAGCCGCGTTATGAAGAATTGATGCTGCTGGTACAAGCAGAATTAAGACGTAGTGGATATGAAGATTTAATTGCTGCCGGCATGGTGATTACCGGTGGTAGTTCGCAAGTTAAAGGCTTGATGGAATTAGCGGAAGAAATTTTCCACATGCCTGTCCGTATAGGGGTGCCTTTGCATGTATCAGGCTTAACTGATGTGGTGCAAAACCCAATTTATTCAACAGCAGTTGGCCTATTGTTATATGGAAAAGACCATAAAGGCAGAGGGATAAATATTGATGGAGATGGAACGGATCTGTTTTCAAAAATCAAAAGTTGGTTTCAAGGTAATTTTTAAATCGTGTGTCTCAAGAGGGTGTGAATATGAAATTTGAACTAATGGATAATAGCGGCAATGCGGTAATCAAGGTAATTGGCGTTGGTGGCGGTGGTGGCAACGCAGTTAACCATATGGTTGATGGCGGCATTGATGGAGTGCAATTTATTTGTGCTAATACCGATGCTCAGGCACTTCGTCAAATGACAGTTGATACTGTTGTTCAATTAGGCGTTGAACTAACAAAAGGTTTAGGTGCGGGTACACGACCTGAAGTGGGCCGTGCGGCGGCAGAAGAAAATCGTGACCGTATTCGCGAAGTCATTGATGGTGCTGACATGGTGTTTTTAACCGCAGGTATGGGCGGTGGAACTGGTACAGGTGCTATCGCGGTATTTGCTGAGGTGGCCAAAGAATTAGGCGTTTTAACTGTTGCTGTGGTTTCTAAGCCATTTGACTTTGAAGGTACTAAGAAAAAAGGTGTAGCTGAAGCTGGTCTTCGCGAATTGGAAAAATTGGTTGATTCTTTGATCATCATTCCAAACCAAAAATTATTGCCAACTTTGGGTAACAACCGTTCATTAGTTGAATCGTTCCGCGTTGCTAACGATGTATTGTTAGACGCTGTGCAAGGTATTACCGAGTTAATTACTCACCCAGGCTTAATGAACGTTGACTTTGCTGACGTTAGAACTGTTATGACAAATAATGGCAGTGCGATTATGGGCACAGGCGTGGCAACAGGTGAAAATCGTGCGCGTTTAGCTGCAGAGAAAGCGATTGCTTGCCCATTGTTAGAAGATATTAACTTACAAGGTGCTCGTGGCATTTTGGTTAATGTCACATCAAACGGTGATTTAGGTCTAAACGAATTTGATGAAATCGGTAGCATCATGCACGCTTTTGCATCGGATGAGGCTGATATCAAAATCGGTATGGCGGTTAATCCAAATATGGGAACCGAATTAAAAGTCACTGTTGTTGCTACAGGCATGGGCGAAAAAGCCAAGGCTTCCGCCAATGCACCGATTAATTTGGTAAAAAAAGTGGCAGCTGGCGAACTAAATTACGATCAATTGGATAAACCAACCGTGATTCGTCAGCAAAAACAAGAATCAACACGTGAAACTCGTTTTGGTGCTCAGCCAAGAGGTAGCGACGTTGATTTGGAATATTTAGATGTTCCTGCATTTTTAAGACGTCAGGCTGATTAAGCCTTTTAAATCAGGCTGAAAAGCCAGACAGGGGAAGTCTATCGCTTAACTTATGATAGACTTCCCAGTCTTTTTTCCTATTTATCAGTATTCATGATTAAACAGAGAACCTTAAAAAACACAATTAGAGCGACAGGTGTTGGTCTACATACCGGTGACAAAGTTTATTTAACTTTGCATCCTGCTGAACCCAATTCAGGTATCTGTTTCCGTCGTGTCGATTTGGAAACCCCAATCACTATTGAAGCCCGTCCAGAGAATGTTGGCGAAACTAAATTATCAACAACCTTAGTTCGTGATGGTGTCAAAGTTTCTACCGTTGAGCATCTTTTATCTGCTCTTGCTGGTTTAGGTATTGATAATGCGATTATCGATGTCAGTGCAGCCGAAGTACCTATTATGGATGGCAGTGCAGGGCCTTTTGTGTTTTTATTGCAGTCTGCGGGCGTCGTTGAACAAGATGCACCTAAGCACTATATTCGAATCAAAAAAGCCATTCGTGTTGAAGATGGTGATAAATGGGCGGCTTTTGAACCATTTGATGGTTTTAAAGTGACATTTACTATCGACTTTGAACACCCTGCATTCTCTGAGCATCTTAAAACGGCGGTGATGGATTTTTCATCGACAACCTTTGTAAAAGAAGTGAGTCGTGCCAGAACCTTCGGCTTTATGAAAGATATTGAATTCTTACGTGAGAACAATTTGGCGCTAGGCGGTAGTTTGGATAACGCTATCGTTGTTGATGAAGATCGCGTACTTAACGAAGATGGCTTGCGTTATGCCGATGAATTCGTAAAACATAAAATTCTTGATGCGATTGGCGATCTTTATTTGCTCGGTCACAGTTTGATCGGCGAATATCAAGGTTTTAAATCGGGTCATGCACTTAACAATAAATTGTTGCTAGCCTTATTAGAAAATCCAGAAGCATGGGAGAAAGTATCATTTACTGATGCTGATCAATCCCCTATTTCATTTATGCGTTCAGCGCAAAATTTGGTTTCTGCTGCATAAACCTATCTCAAAGCGGTTATTAGCCTTTAGCTTTTAACCGCTTTTCTAATGTATTGCTTAGACGCAATAAAGCCTGACTTAACACATCCTGTTCTTGATCTTTTACCTGTTCTTGAATCATGCGGATATTTTTCGCTGATGGAATAAGTAATAGTCTGCCTGTCTTTTGCTCAATAGTTTTGGGTTGTATTTTTACCTGTAAACCCTGAATATTTTTATATTCAGTTTCGGCTAATTTGTTTAGTATGGCCTGATGGTAAAAGCGAAGCTGTGATGCCCATGATGCAGACTCGGTATACAGTAGCAAGCGTTGCTTAGACCGGACGCAATGACTGACCGATTTAGCAATCTCGATTGGCAATGCCGTTTTAACAATGGCTAACAATTTATTTTGTTCAGCAATCATCGCCAAGCAAACAGCCATCTGCCGACCGTCAAAATCTAAAGCCGACTTAAAAACAGATTTTTTCGAATGAGTCATAAAAGGAAGTTAACCTAAACAGGTAATGATGCGATGAAAAACCTTATGCAAGCAGCGCTAACCGAAATAGCCTATCAACCAGAGCGGCTTTTAGAAATATTGCGAAAAATACAACAGCAATATCAGCACATTCCACGTCAAGCCATTGATGATTTGGCTGATGAATTAGGGATTACTAGAACCCAAATCATTGCCGTTATCGAATTCTACAGTTTTTTTCATTTAACACCACAAGGCCGTTATCAGATTTTACTCAGCGACTCGATTACTGATCGCATGTTGGCTAAGGCCAATTTAACCACTTATTTAGAACAAAAACTCCATATAAAGCTAGGCCAAGTTCGTGCGGATGGCTTAGTTAGCTTAAATAACACATCTTGTACTGGGCTTTGCGATCAGGGCCCTGCGGCTTTAATCAATGGCTATGCCCTGCCAAATCTTAGTTACGCCAGCATCGACACTATTGCTACGCTCATCGAAGCGCAAAAACCTATTAGCGAATGGCCGCCAGAATTATTTACCGTTGCCGATCAAATCCGCAAAGTCGATTTATTGCTCAGTGCGCCGATTGAAAAAGCAACGGGCTTACAAGCAACATTTACCAAAGGCTTAGCCGCCAGTTTGGCGGAAATTGATTTATCAGGTTTGCGTGGTCGAGGTGGTGCGGGATTTAAAACCGCGCACAAATGGAAATTTTGTGCAGAAGAAGCCAGTCAACAACGCTACGTAGTCTGTAATGCCGACGAAGGCGAGCCAGGCACCTTTAAAGATCGGGTTTTATTACATCGTTATGCCGACCAAGTATTTGAAGGCATGACGATTTGTGCAGCGATTATTGGCGCTCAACAAGGCTTTTTATACCTGCGCGGAGAATATCTCTATCTTTACCAGCAACTCAACGCGGTTTTGCAGCAACGTCGTGACCAAGGCTTATTAGGTGACAATATTCTTAATCAAGATTTCTCTTTTGATATTGAAATTCGCTTAGGTGCTGGCGCTTATATTTGTGGTGAGGAATCGGCTTTGATTGAATCGTTGGAAGGCAAGCCCGGAATTCCTCGTAATCGACCGCCCTATCCTGTCAGTTCCGGCTATTTGAATCAACCAACCGTAGTCAACAACGTCGAAACCTTTTTAGCTGCCGCATCGATAGTTGTTAACGGTGGCGCATGGTTTGCTAATGTCGGCACCGAAAAATCGGCCGGCAGCAAAATCCTCAGTATCAGTGGTGATTGTGACAAGCCGGGCATTTATGAATACCCATTCGGTACAGCGATTGCTCAGATACTAAGTGATTGTGGCGCTAATGATGTCCTTGGTGTGCAAATCGGTGGCCCATCAGGTTGCTTTATTTCTAATCAGGAATTTGACCGCCAAATTGCCTTTGAAGACCTAGCCACCGGTGGTTCTTTTATTGTGTTCAATCATCAGCGCAAGATTCTCGACATCGTCCAAAATTTCACCGACTTTTTTGCCCATGAAAGTTGCGGCTTTTGTACCCCATGTCGAGTTGGTACTTCCTTATTAAAAAACCAGCTGGATAAAATCGCTAACGGCCATGGTTCGGCAGGTGATGTGGTGGAATTGGACGCGATTTCGCAATTGCTGAAAAACTACAGCCATTGCGGCTTAGGTCAAACCGCAGCTAATCCGATTCTGACTACTTTGCAGCGTTATCCTGAGCTTTATCAACAGCAACTCAAGAACATTAGCTACGAGCCAGGATTTGATTTGGATGCTGCTTTAGAAACCGCTCGGCAAATGGCTCATCGCAATGATGCTGCCGCACATTTACAGCAAGTGGAGGAATAATGGCTAGTTTAACCATTGATGGTCAACGCATTGAATTTAGCGCAGGCCAAACCATTATCGAAGCCGCCACCGCTGCCGGCGTTTATATTCCTCATTTATGTCACAACCCCAGCTACACCCCGCATGGCAGCTGTAAATTATGCATGGTGAATGTTAACGGTCGCAATTGTTCGGCTTGTACCTTTCCAGCGGTAGAAGGACAAACGGTTTTAAATAATACTGAGCAGCTTAAACAAGACCGCCGCAAGATTACCCAAATGCTGTTTGTCGAAGGTAATCATTTATGTCCTTCTTGCGAAAAAAGCGGTAATTGCCAATTACAAGCGGTTGGCTATCAGTTAAATATGCTCGACAACCATTTTCCACATTTTTATCCACATCGAGCAGTCGATGCTTCGCATCCCGATATTTTGATTGATCACAATCGCTGTATTTTCTGTAATTTATGTGTGCGAGCCAGCCGAGAAAAAGACGGTAAAAATGTGTTTGGGATTAGCGGGCGCGGAATTAACAAGCGTTTAATTATCAATTCAGCTACTGGCGAACTTAAAGACAGTGATATTGATGTTAATGATAGCGCTGTGCATATCTGCCCCACTGGCGCGATTTTGATTAAACATACTGCCTATCAAGCCCCGATTGGTCAGCGGATTTATGATCATCACAGCATTGGTGAAGTGGCATTGGAGCAAGAACATGGCAAATAAGTTAAAAGTAGCGACTACTTCATTGGCCGGATGCTTTGGTTGCCATATGTCGTTTTTGGATTTGGATGAGCGTTTGCTGGCCTTGATAGAAGTCGCCGAATTTGATCGTTCACCGTTAACCGATATTGAACACTGTCATCCTTGTGATATTGGCTTAATTGAAGGCGGTGTTTGTAATTCAGAAAACGTCCATGTCCTGCGCGAGTTTCGTAAAAACTGCAAAATCTTGGTAGCTGTCGGTGCTTGTGCGATTAACGGTGGCTTGCCAGCACTGCGTAACCATATTCCCTTAGAAGACTGCTTATTAGAAGCCTATCGTGATGGTATTGGCGTTGAGAATCCACAAATTCCTAACGATCCTGAGTTGCCATTATTGTTGGATAAAGTCCGACCGATTCATGAAGTAGTGAAAGTCGATTACTTCTTACCCGGCTGTCCGCCTTCTGCTGATGTGTTTTGGGCATTTTTGACTGCTTTGTTAGAAGGTCGCGAGCCGAGTTTGCCTTATGATTTAGTCCATTACGATTAAAACGATTCGAACAAATCCATTTGCTGCAAGCGTTGGTGCTGGCGATTTTCTAAGCCCGAAAGTGTTACACCTAATAAGCGCACTTTTTTATCGCCTATCCCTGTATTCTTTAGTAAATCAGCAATCACCAAGCGCGCTTGGTGATTATTTTTAATCGGCTGACTTAAGGTTTTGCCACGAGTAATTTGCACAAAGTTTTGATATTTGATCTTGATAGTCAAAGTATAAGCACTTTGGTTTTTAGCCTGTAATTTGGCCAAATTTTGTTCAAAAAGCGTCTGTAATTGCTCGATGATTTGTTGTGGATCATCTAAATCTTGTTGAAAAGTGGTTTCTCCGCCAATCGATTTGCGAATCCGCTGACTATTAACCTGACGATGATCAATTCCCCGAGCAATATTGAAATAGTGTTCAGCGGCTTTGCCAAAATGCTGTTGCAGGATTTCTAGTGGTACTTGTTTCAAATCATGTCCGGTAAAAATACCTAATTGATGCATTTTTTGTTCAGTCGCCGGGCCGATGCCGTGAAACTTACCAATCGATAATTGTTCGACAAATGTCTCGCCTTGCTCTGGTGTAATTAAAAATAAACCATCTGGTTTGCCATAATCCGAAGCGAGTTTTGCTAAGAATTTGTTGTAAGAAATGCCGGCTGAAGCGATTAGCTGGGTTTGTTTGCGTATCTCGGCTTTGATTTGTTTGGCTAATAAAGTCGCTGAGCCTTGAAATAACTCACTTTCTGTTACATCTAAATACGCTTCGTCGAGTGATAGTGGTTCCACTTTGTCACAGTAACGGCTAAAAATATCACGGATAATGGCCGAAGTTTCTTGATAAACCGAGAATCGGGGTTTGACGAAAATCGCTTGAGGACAAAGTCGGTAAGCATGAGAGGATGGCATCGCAGAATGGACACCAAATTGGCGAGCTTCATAGCTACAGGTAGCGACGACACCTCGAGAATTGGGATTGCCGCCGACGATAATTGCTTTATTGCGATAGAGTGGATTATCGCGCTGTTCGACTGCAGCATAAAAGGCATCCATATCAATATGGATGATTTTACGCAGCAGATTAGTCATGCGATTTTAGTTTTTCCTGAGAAAATCCATTTCGCTAGAAACAGACCATTCGGCAAATGGAAAGGCCAATTGATCGGTGCTAAAGGTTAGAAATAGCAGTATGTGATAGTGATAACTGGAAAGGCTATGACCAAACCCTAATAAGTTGCTATTGGTTTTGCCACTGATTAACACCGATGCCATTTGCAACAAGATCACAATCCACAGTAATAATTTCACCATGCTGTCGATGAATGCATAAATCAGCATGAAAATGATGCGTCGCCATGTTTCAATTTTTTTAAAATTTTCGCTGATTTGATCTTGTTGCATAGGGTTTAACCTCTGTTCATTACGTCCCGTAAATCAAGCGCTGCCGCGTTGGCACGAGCGATATAGTTCGCCATTGCTAATGAGTAGTTAGCAAATAAACCAAAACCATCACCGTTTAATACCACAGGGCTTAAGGTCGGGGTTAAAGCGTTTTCTAGCGATTGAATCATAATATCCAAAGTGTTCATCGCACGTTTATCTAACAAGATGTCAGAAAAATCATGCTTAATCGCTTTAAGAATATGAACTAAAGCCCAGCTTGCGCCACGCGCTTCGTAGAATACGTTATCAATTTCCATCCAAGGGGTTTGACCAATGGTTGGCATATTGATGTCGATTGGGTTCGATGGGTCACCATGAGCAGCACCAGAAAACTTGTCGGTACTCGCAGCAAGACGGGTTGATAAACCGCCTAGACGTTTAATAACAACCTCGGTGTATTGCCATAAGTTGTCAGCACGAGAGTGAAACTGTGCGGGTTTTGAGGTAGTCGATGGGTTTTGTAAACGGCCCATATAAGCGTGTAAAGCTTCAACACCTTTGACGTATTCAGCCTCTGTCGATGGCAAAGCCCATGAATTACGTTCGTAGTAAAAATAAGGCTCGGCTCTTGCTAAATCAGGATCTTCGGCAGATTGTGATTGGTCGCGAGCAAAATGGTTACGCAATGCGGTGGTGCCGTCACGCAACATCACCAACGCACCGTATTCAAAGCTTTGAATGTTGTCGCAAAATAAGCCAGGAGGCGCTACGTCATTGGAAAGATAACCGCCTGATTTGAAAAGAATGACATCGGCAATGTGGGCCAAGGTGTTGGCGTAAACATAGCCAATTGGCATTTGATCGGTAGCAGTGGCTTCCATGCGTTCGACAGCTTCGTCTTGCACACTAAACTGTTCAGGTTCTTGGCTCCACCATTCGCCTAATACCAGCATAACAATTAAAACGATGCCGATTAGTGTACCGAATCCCCAGAGAATGCCTTTCGACTTTGCGTCTTCAAAAGCGTATGAATTTTCTGCCATGTATTACGTGTCCTGGTGAGAATTAAAAACTCGACTCGGGCGAGTAGGTCAATGTTAGCATGGATTGTGCTCAAGGCTCGTTTTCAGTGCAGATAACGATTGCTGGCTGAAGGCGCTAAAGGTATGAATGTTGGCGGCATTTGCACGAAAAATCCTTGATTTTTTAAGCTATCGATGACTTTTTCACTACTTTCGCGCGCTAATTTGCGTTCTGGTGTTAACTCAATTTCCATGACAAAGCTTAAACGACCAAAGCTTTGCATTAAATTTTCTGGGATAGCGCTGAAATCGTCTTTTTTATCTAAGTAAAGATACAGTTCGTCTTTTTTCAGGCTTTTATAGATATAGCATTGCATAATTACGACTCATTAATTCCAATCCTGCCAATTCTAGCGGTTTTTGTTTAGAATTTTTAGGTCAAAATTCAGTTCACTTAAATAGGCTATGCCAAATCAATCTTTGCTAGAAAAACATTTTTTTAAAACCGCTTGTTATTTTGAAGCGGGATTAGCGGTAGTCGCCAGCATTGTGGGTTGGTTATTTGATGTCAATCCGTTTGCTGATCTGTATTTTTCTGAAACGGCTTTAATCAATGCGGTTATCGCGACTTTGCCGTTAGTGGTGATATTTTTTGCAATGCAATATTTACCGCATCCATCATTTACCAAGATACGAACAATGCTCGAAGAATCGTTAGGTCAATCGCTTCTAAATAGCCATTGGACCGATTTATTGATTTTGGCTTGTTTAGCCGGTTTTGGCGAAGAGGTTTTGTTTCGTGGCCTAATGCAAAGCGGATTTGAACAGGCTTGGGGCGCTGATGTTGGCCTAATTGCCAGTGGCGTACTATTTGCGCTGGCTCATGCAGTTACCCCGCTATATGCCGTTTTAGCTTTATTAATGAGTTTTTACTTAGGTTTATCGCTGGATTATGGCGGCGAACGCAACTTACTGACGCCGATAGCGATTCATGCGCTTTACGATTTTGTGGCTTTTCTTGCTATTGTTAGCAATACCCGTAAAAACATAACGAATACTAATGACTGATCAAAATTTATCGACACAATCACAGTTACGCTCGCATTGGCTGGTGGTTGGATTTCTATTGGTGCTGTTAATCGCTTACAACCTTGTTTGTCATATTTGGGGAGCTGAGTTAAGAATCAATCTCGACGAGGCACAACGGGAACTGTTCAGAAGCGTGTTTTATGGCGTAGCGATTATTTTGTTTCCACTGACCAATTTGCTGCGTTTCATTTTGATACGACTCAATCAAACCATGCCAGGCGATAAACCGGCCAAACAGCGTTATTTTGTTACCACGACGGTTGCTTTGCTATTGATAGAAACCGTGGCTGTTTTTGGTTTTGTAATGTTTATTTTGGGTGATGATTTCAATACTTTGTATATTTTTTCGGTTTTAGGCGCGTTAGGTTTGTTTTTACATCGCCCCAAAATCGAGGAATTAGCGGCAATTGACCAAGCGCTTAGCGCCAAAAATCAATAAAAATCAAGTCAATTTGCGCTGATGCTTTTTAGGAAGGGCGGTAAAGTTGTACAATAAGCGGCTTATTTTCGATTAGCTAGGTGTGATCATGCAAATCATTCAAGAAGCGCTGACGTTTGACGACGTTTTATTAATCCCCGCGCATTCAACTGTTTTACCTCGCGATGTTCATTTAACAACGCAATTAACCCGCAACATCACCCTAAACATTCCTTTGGTATCAGCTGCCATGGACACGGTGACTGAAGCACGTCTAGCGATTGCCATTGCCCAAGAAGGCGGTATCGGCATCATTCACAAAAACATGACTATCGAGCAACAAGCTCGTGAAGTGTTACGGGTTAAAAAATACGAAAGCGGTGTCATTAAAGACCCTATCACAGTTTCCCCGAACGCCACTGTGCGTGAAGTCATGGAACTGACTCGCGCCAAAAACATTTCTGGTGTACCTGTCGTAGATGGTGAAGCCTTAGTCGGCATCGTTACCAGTCGAGATTTGCGTTTTGAAACTCGCCTGGATGAATCGATTACTTCAATCATGACCCCTAAAGAGCGATTAGTCACCGTTAATGAATCGGCCAGCTATAAAGAAGCGATTGCCCTACTACACAAACACCGTATTGAAAAAGTGCTGGTTGTAAATGGTGACTTTCATTTGCGCGGCATGATTACCGTCAAAGACATTCAAAAAGCTAAAGACAATCCACACGCGTGTAAAGACGAACAAGAGCGTTTGCGTGTTGGCGCGGCGGTTGGTACTGGCGCAGAAACCGAAGAAAGAGTTAGAGCTTTAGTCGAAGCCGGTGTTGACGTGATTATCGTTGATACCGCTCACGGCCATTCACAAGGCGTATTAGACCGCGTACGTTGGGTCAAACAAAACTTCCCAAAACTACAAGTCATCGGCGGCAATATCGCCACTGCAGCAGCCGCTAAAGCTTTAGTTGAAGCGGGTGCTGACGGCGTTAAGGTCGGTATTGGCCCTGGCTCAATTTGTACTACCCGTATCGTTGCAGGCGTCGGCGTGCCGCAAATAACAGCGGTAAGCAATGTCGCTGCGGCATTAAAAGGCACAGGCGTTCCTTTAATTGCTGATGGTGGTATTCGTTATTCAGGTGACGTAGCTAAAGCTTTAGCCGCTGGTGCTCATGCTGTCATGTTAGGTGGCTTATTTGCTGGTACAGAAGAGGCCCCGGGCGAAGTGGAATTATTCCAAGGCCGTTCTTACAAATCTTATCGTGGCATGGGCTCGTTGGGCGCGATGTCACAACAACAAGGCTCTAGCGACCGTTACTTCCAAGAAGCAACTGATTTGGTTGAAAAACTGGTGCCAGAAGGCATTGAAGGTCGTGTTCCGTACAAAGGCAGTGTGTTAGCAATTATTCATCAGTTATTAGGCGGTATCCGTTCTAGCATGGGCTACACCGGCAATCCAACGATTGACGAGTTACACGACAAATCACAATTTGTCAGAGTAACCAGTGCTGGTATGCGCGAAAGTCATGTCCACGATGTGACGATTACCAAAGAAGCACCTAATTACCATATGAATTAATAGCAAGTTATTGCTTTTTCTGGACCCAATATATGCAAGCTCAAACTGCGGAACCAACAATCGCTACCTCACCTTGCCATCTTTGTGGCGG
>Ga0208223_1000012_pt1 | contig 47647 bp, 94 predicted proteins | sample LakMenE07Oct09ns_FD_150678 | JGI IMG/M metagenome (GOLD analysis project Ga0208223, IMG submission 150678) | Freshwater microbial communities from Lake Mendota, WI - 07OCT2009 deep hole epilimnion ns (SPAdes) | ecosystem: Environmental > Aquatic > Freshwater > Lake > Epilimnion/Euphotic zone ...
GGAAAAGAGATTTTGCCACTATGAAAAACTTACAAGAAAAACTTGATCTTGCTGCTAAAGAATTAGAGCCAATACTTTGGGAATTACTAGATGAAATTGAGGAGAATAAATAAATGAAAAAGAATATTTTGATTTCATACATCGCTGATGTTGAAACAGATTTAGATGCGTACTTTGCGCTACAAAAATCTTTGCGAAATTTGCCTGATAGCGAATTAGAAAAATTTGACGCATTTGAAATTTTAGATGTTGTTGAATAAATAAAAAAAGTTTTTGCAAAATAAAATTGCAAAAATGCCGGGGTTTTCCACAAGTTATCCACAGGCATAGTGTGTTTAAGGTCACATAAATAAATCTCCAATTTACGGCGTGTCGCCTTGACTTTTTGAGATTTATCTGGTAGTATTCTCTTATACAATTAAATAAATAACAAAAATCGTGTGATGTAATTCACATTCAAAATGTCGGAAATGTCCGAATTTGGATTTGATAATGTCAGCCAAAAATGTTATACTTACTATCTAAAGAAAAAAAAGGAAGTGACACTATGTCAGCAAATGTCTATACTATCGAAAGCCTACTTGTAGGAAAAACTTATCACTCAAAAACTCTAAAGGGTGAAATCATCTCAGCCGAAAAGTCTGATGTCTGGTATGCGGACTGCGAAAGTTATCGTGTTCAGGTTCGCCCTCACTATTCACACCCTCTAGGGTTGAAAGATACCTACCGAATTTTAGCGGTCAGGGTGTCTGACTAATTGTCAGCCCCCTCTGTTATACTTATCTAAACAAACAAACGAAAGGAAGTCAAAAATGACTTACACTATAACACTAGAAACCTTCAATGGTTCTACTAAAAAAATCAACCTTGCCTCTAAGGGTGCGGTTGCTCAATTCATCTCAACTTACCCAACACAATTACCCGTTGGCGTATCTGTCAAGGTCGCTTGTGACTCTCTCTCAATTCGTGGCACACTTCGTGGCACACTTATCCCCTCAAACTAAACGAATAGGAAATAAAATAAATGAAAACAATTCAACACTCTCTCCACTTCATAACTGAGGTAGATGAAACTCATCCAACTGCTATGCAACTTTTACAATTAGATAGTGAAGTGCAAATTCACTTTCTTGAAAGTCTGCTAAAAGAATTGATAGCGCCTGCTCTAAAGCCTGCTCTTGATGAAGTAAATAAAGGCAATTCGTGGGCGGTCCTAAAGGTGGCCGAATAATGAGCGATTACTTAGACTACCTTGATGAAATCTACGAGGAATTAGTAGATGAATTTGGACACGAAATAGAAAGCGAGTGTAATCATAAATGATGACACGAAAAGACTATGTCAAAACTGCTGAAATTCTTAGCAATTATTTTGCTACATCTGTTTTTGATGAACAAGGAGAAATGTTATTTGCTGACTTAGTAGATGAATTTTCTCTAATGTTTGAAAGTGATAATGAAAGATTTGACGCAAATAAATTTGCTCTTGCTTGCTACAAAAAAATTGAGGTAGACGCATGAGCAGATTTCTAACAACACTAGTGCAACTTGCTTTGCTAATTTCAACATTTTATTTATTGCGATTAGCAATTCAAGATATAAAAGAAAACGGATTCTAGTTTTCAAATCCTGAGCATGATCTAAAACTGCTCAACAAAAATCCCGGCGTGTCTTCCACAGGGTTATACACAGGGTGATTTACGACACATTTTAAGATTCCCCCAGATTTTACGGCGTGTCGAATTGAAAATGTCAGTAGGAGATGATAGGCTAGAAGCCTAAACCTAATGAAAGGAAAACTAATGGGATTAGATATGTATTTACAAGCCAAGAAGCACTTGGAAAAAGTGAATTGGAACGCACTAAGAGATAATGATGAATTATCTTATGACTCACCTGAAGCGGTATATCCGCAATTCAATAATCTAATGGAACTAACACAGTTATCCAATGTCGCAACAGATATCTATGGCGCAAGCGTAGAAGTCACTTGTGCTTATTGGCGCAAGGCTAATCAGATACACTCTTGGTTTGTCAAAAATGTTCAAAAAGGAATTGACGACTGCGGTGATTACTATGTATCACAAGATAAACTAATTGAATTGCTTGCTATTTGTAAGCACTCGCTAGAAAATAAAGACCCTAGCCTATTGCCACCACAGGAAGGATTTTTCTTTGGTGGAACGGATATCGACCAATGGTATTGGAGAGATTTAGAGAATACTATTGAGCAATTAGAGCGTATTCTTGCTCTACCCGAATTGTCCGATTTGTCCTTTTCATACCATTCGTCTTGGTAAGGGCTTGGTAGGGTTGAAAATGTCAGCCCTACCTGATAGGATTTCAGTATGAACAGAAAGAAGGAAAAAATGGATAAACTAGACTACGCACTAAGCGCAATTCGCTCTTGTTTTATTTGCGAAGGTAGAGGACACCTCTATTGGGGAAATGGCGAGGACTACGACACAGAAACTTGTGAGTGTAATACTTATGACATTATTCTTGATGATGACGGAGATGTTATTTGGGATAATGGTTTGCTAAGTGAGCCTGAATTGGCTATCTTTGGAAGCAAGGAGGCTAACTAAAATGGGAAGTAATTTCGCTAATGAAATGGCAGACGGAACTCTTGCTGAATTAGGTATCCAATTAGATATTGAAACACAGATAGCAATTCACCTATCTAGTAATCACTATCCTCCAGTGCCTAAAGAAATGGTCGCACCTTGTATTGAGGCTATTGACGCAGTAAATGACTTAGGACTATGGGACTTAGAAATACCACTACCTCAAGGCGTATCTTGGAGAGGTTTGACTACTGCCCCCGCATGGTCTATTATTGAATCACACCACCTAAATGCGTGGCTTATTGAAAGGGAATACTAAAATGGAATACTCATACGCAATTACCGCAACCTATGATAACGATACTGCACCACAATGGGTTGGTCGTTATTCAGACGCAATTAGCGCAGTATCAGAATGGAATAAAATTGTAGATTGGGGATTCGCAGATGAATACGCAACCTATAATTTCTCAGAGCCTAGTGGCAAAATGCACACCAAGATTTTTTATCGCAACGGAACAGTTGGAGGAAAGTAAAATGTCTGATACAATAAATAGCATGGAACTAATTTATGCAGATGAACTCAAGCCAGATCAGTTAATGATTGGCGATTTAATTAAAGTTGGTGATGACATTGTTGAGGTTATGTTTATTGAAAGTGATTCAACCGCAGACAATTGGACTATTCAGACTAAGAATGAGTTTGATGAGTTAGAGTTTGCCACTTATTCATACACCGATTCAATTCCTTTGTATGTCTTTATAGAAACATATGAGTAATAATACTATTGTTCGCTGCACATATTGTGAGATTCAGATAACTCCACAATCTCAATCTCACAAAATAGTTTTAGAAAAGCACCTAGAAAAACATCCAGAACTAAAAGGAACTATCTGGTGTGAATACTGCAACAAGACATATAAAAACAATGCTGCAAAAAAAATGGTGGTTGTAGGAAATGTTAGAAGACAAAAAGTTGCAAGAATTAAAATGAGTAAAGGTTGTGAGTGGGAAGGTGGTTGTGAGTATAAAATTACAGACCACAAACAACTTGAACTTGACCATATTAACCCAACACTAAAACTTGCAGCAGTTTCTACAATGTTGCAACAAACCAAAAAGTATCCTTGGGAAATTGTAGAACAAGAAATAGCAAAGTGCAGAGTGTTATGCAAAATGCATCACGCAATTGCACCAACAACTACTAGAAAAAGACGACACTTAATTGCCGTGTAGGCGCCCCGGCGTGTCGTTTTGACATTTTTGCTGAAGTCTGCTAAGATTAGTTTATGACACAAAAGAAAACGCCCGAGGAATTACGCAGACTTATGGAATTGCGTAGATCTAATGCTGCCTCAAGCGTTCCGTCAAAGAAAACTTACAATAGGAAAAAAATGTCAGACCCTAGTGATATGATTGAAAAAAGAAAGTAGGACCCCATGACCCAACTAAAACGCTCTAAAGATAGAAAGGTGGCTAACCTTGTCACAAAAAATGGAAAGCAAGCAAGTATCGCCAACACTTTTGGATTGCCTGCTGGTAAGGCTTACTCGTGCCCTGGTGCCACTAGTGTTTGTGAAAGCGTATGCTACGCAGGAAAACTCGAAAGACTATTCCCCGCAGTAAAAACTAATCTGCTACACAATTGGTCATTGCTTAAAGACGCCAACTATGATACTATGGTTGCTCTTATCGATGAGATGATTATTGATTTTGTTGCTGATTGTAATAAAAAAGACGCTCCTAAATTATTCCGTATCCATTGGGACGGAGATTTCTTTAATGATAATTACACCAACGCATGGAAGACTGTAATCCTTAATCATCCTGAAATTCAATTCTGGGTATACACTCGTGTTGCCTCTGCTGCTCTAATGCTCAAGGGTATTGATAATCTAAGTCTATATTTTTCTGCAGATAGCGAGAATGTCAAAACCGCAGTAGACTTAAAAATTAATAGTGGCATACGCATGGCGTACCTTGCTAAGAATTTTGCTATTGGTAAAGCAGACATAAAAGAAATGATTGGTAAGCCTGCTGCTAAGTGTCCTGAGAATAATAAACAAATTCCACTTATCTCAACTAGTGGAAGCGCTTGCGTTTCTTGCTCTCTTTGTGTATACTCTAAGAGCGACATAATTTTTTCATCGAGTAAGAAATGAGATAAATGAATTCAACACAATGGATGTTCTTAGCATTCTTTTTATTACTGTTATTTTTCTATCAATAATTTTTTGGAGGCCCCGGCCCGTTTTGTTTGATCTGTCAAGTCGCAACACACCTTTAAGATGTGATTAAGGACACACCCCAAATCCCTCGCCCGATTGGTATTTTTGACATTTTTCTGCTAGAATTATACTATAAGCAAAACCCCATAACAGAAAGGCAGAACAAATGACCCTCGGAGGATACACCTATCAGATTGGTGATTTATTCACGACAAGCAAGACAGGCATTACAGGTCGTATTGCTAGTTTTGAGCCAATGTCTAATAAACTTACCAGAGTTAGTCTAGTTCTAGCAAATGGCTCACGCCGTTTGGCTATGGTCAAGACCAGCAAGTAATCTCACTATTTGAGAAATCTCAAATTAGATTTGACATTTTTCCCAAGAAATGTCATAATTATACAGTAAGCAAAACCCTAACAGAAAGAGGAAACAAATGTCAGTAGCAACCGCAACTTACAAAGTAGGCGACACCTACACAACTCAAAAGTCAAAGGTAAGTGGTATCATCACAGAAATCACACCACAGGCTAACGGAAATGTTCGTGTCAAGTTAGATGTAAATGGCAAGCCACGATACACAACTTGGACAGCCAAGTAATTTAGCAAACGCTAATAGTCCTGAGTATGACTACAAAAACTGCTCACCAAAATTGTCAGAGCAAAGTGCTATGATAGAACCCCCAACTAATAGAAAAGGAAAAAGACCCAATGTCAAGAGGAAAAGCAATTAGTGTAAAGATACCCACAGTAAAAGTTATCAAGGCACTAGAAACAAAGTTAGCAGAACTAGAGGCTAACTACAAAACACAAGACGAGAACGAAGCAAAGTATCAAAAGCAATACGAGAAGTGGCAGAAGGAAATTGCTAAGTGGGCAGTTGCTCAATTTAGCAAGGCTGACAACATCAGAACTAACTATCGTTCTTGGAACGAAAGCCTCAATGTTGATTTTGACATCAAAACAAATGGCACAGACTTTCCAAAAGAGCCTGAGCGTGGTTTTGAGCAAATCCACCGCCACGAATACAACTCTCAAAAAGAGGAAATGTCTAACGCAATTCGTATCCTAAAGATGACAGATGAGGAAGTAGTCAATACTTCTACCTACAACGCAGTTGCTCGTTATCTATAATTAGATAATAAACAACCTGAGTATGTTGCTAAACTGCTCACCCTAAAATTACTAACAAAGGAATGAAATGTCAAACGATTTGGAAATCACAATATTAAAGCCAGTAGAGAATTTTGTTCTATTAAAAAACAAAATTAGAAAAGAAATGTCAGAAACCCCAGCAGAAGATTTAGAAGCATACAAAAGATTTGAATGGGAAAAGTGGAGCGAAGAATGGGGCAACTCTTGGGACAATATTAAAAACGGAGCAACAGAGCCCAACCTTTTGGCTCAAGTAAGAGATGTCTTAGGATACTCAGTTGAACAATACCCTTGCACAAAGGAAGAAATAGATGCGGCATATGCAAAGGCTAAGAAAGAAAGAGCAGAAAGAAAAGAAGCAGATAGGCTTGCACGAGTTCAACAATTAAAGGAAGCACAAGAAGCCTTTGACAGACTTACTCCTGAAGAACAGTCTGCCCAATTAGAGAAAAACCGCAAAGAGGCGCAAAGGAAGTTTGTGCGAAATGCCATTACTCTTTCCATTTTGGTATTTGTTATAGTCTTTGTAAGTCTTTAATTAAATAATTGGGTGGGGTGTAAAAGCCCCACTCATTATCCCCTGCGCTCCACGCTATGGTTAGCAAGTGTTCCCTGGGGATCCTATAATTTGTCAGCGGTACCTAGTATAATTAATTTAAACCAACTAACAGAAAGAGGCCCCCATGGACCAGTCAATAGAAACACCAGTAGTACATGCAACAGAAGACTTTCTTAAGTCACAAATCGAAAGTGCTAAGGTAGAAATTCAGCAACTACACGAGCACATTCAAAAAGTAACTCAGCGCTCATATGGTGAGGCTGCAGAGCGTAACCGTATGCGTAATGAAATGCAAGAGTGGACCTTAGAGGCCTTGGACGCTAGCGATATCACAGAATCACAGGCGGAAGAAATTGCAATGATTTGCGGATTTGATTTAACAAAAGAATTTGAAGTAGAAGTTACAGTAATGTACTCGGTTACAGTTAATGCACGTAATGAAGAAGAAGCACAGAATGCAATTCACGATATTGATTTTGATACCGTCGACTACAACAGTGATTCAATTTCTTATCTATCATCCTCAATTGATAGAGTAGACATTTAGTAGGGGGCTACTAATAGACATGTCGAATGTCTCTAAACTAGGCAAGGGCCCTGAGCACGGCCATGTAAACTGCTCAATAAAAATTTCCGGCCCCGCAAACTTTGATTTGTCAAGCGACACGCCGTGTGATTAAGATCACTTTAAGAAATGTCCAATTTGTCCATGTTTAACTATCCCGATTTGCATTTGTCAGCCCATACTGCTATACTTGAAATTCAACAACAACAAAAGGAGAAAACTCATGGCACATGAAATCGAAACACAAAATGGTAAGGCTTCATTCGCATCATTTCGTGAACCCGCTTGGCATGGATTGGGTACCGTATTTACAGAAGAAAAAACAACAAAAGAAATGTTAGATTTGGCTAATCTTTCTAATTGGAATGTTCGTCTGGAAGATTTGGAAACCCCCTCACATTTATCAAGCGATAAAAACTATCAGTATGTATTGCGTACCAATCCTACTGACAACTCTCAGACCGACATTCTTGGTGTCGTTGGTGAGCGTTATCATGTTATGCAGAACGAAGATTTATTTTCATTCGGTGATAACATTCTAGACGGCGGAGGTCGTTGGGAAACGGCTGGCTCAATCAAGGGTGGTCGTGTCGTGTTCGGTGCATTAGCACTAGAGCGTGAAACAATTCTAGACCCTAGCGGTGTTGCAGATAAGGTCAAGACTTATTTACTTATCAATACATCACATGACGGCTCAATCGCTATTCAAGCAAGCATTACACCTGTTCGTGTTGTGTGCGCTAACACTCTCAATCTTGCACTTGGCTCACTCAAGAAAAAGAATGGTGTCAAGCAATCTTTCAAGATTCGCCACACTCAGACCGCTTCTGGTAAGGTTGCCGTTGCTCGTGAAACTTTGGGTCTTGCCCATAAGTACATGGATTCTTTTGATGTTATGGCTAACGCTATGATTCAGAAAGAAGTATCCGCTCAGCAATTCAATGACATCATTCTCGCTGCTTATCCTAAGCCTGAGAAAGATTCTAAGGGTGCTTTCAAGAAGTGGGAAAACAAGGTTGATGTTATCAATGACATCTACACAGGCGAATTCAATGGCATGATTGCTGGAAACGCTTGGGGTGCTTTCAATGCACTAACAGAACGCCTTGATTGGTATCGCTCTGCTCGTGGTGGTTCTAACGAATCAATTCTTGCAAGCGCAAGCGGTTTTGACCCTGCTATCAATGCAGAAAAAAATCGTCTGCTAAAAGTTGTGCAAAATGTTTTGCAGATTGCATAAATAAAAAAAATTCCTGAGCAAGAATAAAAACTGCTCACCAATTGGTTCCGTAGATTAGTCTGGTTTAAATCGCTACACTGTCACTGTAGAGATCGTGGGTTCAAATCCCATCGGAATCGCAAATGCGCCCCGGCACATGCATATAAAAATGTCAAATCTAAAAATCTTTACGAAGACTATTATAAATCCCCAAAAATGTCAAAACCAAAAATCTTTACGATAGGCTTGACATTTCCCAGGTTTTCTGCAATAATTAATACATGACCCAAACATACAAACCATACACCATAAACGAACTCGTATGCGAAATCTACGAGGACAACCTATCGCACTTTGAATTTGAAGAGAACATGGGTGGAGAGCCCTGTGACTGCAACCTACATATCACAATGGAAACTATTGTAAAGTATTGGGGAGAATAATGTGGACTAAGTTTACTTATCTATGTACAGACTGTGATGCTCTTATAGAGATTACTGCATCTGTTGAGCCTCAGATTGATCCCGCCTGTATTTGCCATGCATCATCTCATGTAATCCTATTAAGCAAATGGGATGCAACTGTTACCCATGTGGATGAGGATCCTACCCCTGACTACGAGCCTGTGATTAAGGTCACACCCCGTGAGGTTGTAAAAATCAACTCTAACCCGTATAATTAATATATGAACACATTAATAGAATATCTAAAGATACACGCAATCAGCCTAGAGCAGGACCTAGAGGATATCTCTAATCAGATGGAGAGCCTTGACCCTGCTTCTAAAGATTACACTGAGTTAGACTTTGAGTATAATCATGTGTCAGGTCAATCTCTTGCTACCCGCCACATTTTGTCAGTGGCAGAGGGTATGATAGAGTAATGATAACTACAGAACTAGCACCACACCTACAGAAACTCGTTGACCTTGGAGAATCAGGAACTGATATCCTCCATGGTGAACTTAAGAACCTCATGTATGAGGCTGAGAAAGAATACAATGCCGCTGTTGAGCAAGAAGAATACACGGAAGAGGCTATGGATTCCATGGAGCGGAAGTACTGGGAAGGCCAAATGGACGCTCTATCTTGGGTATATGCCCTGACATACCAACTATCGTTTGCCATTAGTGATAGGACAAAGAAGAATGCCTAAGTGCCTAGATTGCGGTAACACTGTTAAGTTTACTTATATGGAGAACAGTTACAATGAGGCTGAGTACGACCAAGCAGGCGAACTTGTAGATGTCACCTATAAGGAGTATCATGATGTTGAGGAAGGCACTTGTAAAGAGTGCGAATCTACAAACATCGAGGGGAAACTGTAATGGACACATTCATTGAACTATCATTTGAAGATTGGATTGAGCAATACAAACCAATCACTAACCATATAGACAAGAATGCCTCCTTTCAGGATGAGGACGGTAATGGTCTTATGTTTGAAACCTATGGTGATGAGGTAGAGTTTGTTAAATCTCAATCCCCTGACAAAATCTGGATGTATGGCGACGGTGATGACGGTGGCTCTTATATCTGGTCTGGCTGGGGATTTGTAAATAGATTAGGATACTTCATCACTGAGGTACCGTGCCCACCTAATACCACGATTCAGATTCAAGTAGGAGTACAGTGGTACTTCTGTGAGAACTGTTATGCTGAACTGGAAGACCCTGATAATCTTATTAGAGATGCCTTCCAAGAACACGATTTGGAAAAATGTACAGAATGTGCTACACTTGAAGAAATGACCCTAGTAGGACTAAAAATAAAGGAGACCCAATGAAAGTAGAACTAAATAATCTTATCGAGGCAGGCCGTTTTGGTGTGGATAGCGGACAAGCAATGGTGGGCGACCCCTGCTACCTTGACCAATGGAAAACCAATGAAGGCGAGGAGTGGGATTTGGACGGCAAGATAGGTCAGTATTCCTATCAGGGTGCCTCTGCTACAACAATTGAGAAGTCTTATGGAGAACTTGGCGTAGGCTCTGCCGTTGTATTCAACACAGGCTATGGCGACGGATACTATCCTGTCTTTGTTCAACTCAATGAGGACGGACGAGTTAGCAAGGTAGTTATTGATTTCGAAGGTGACATTAACTAATGAATGAATATACTGTAGAAGTTATCTTTGAACCCACAGGCGACTACATGCATTTTAAATATGAGGCTGAGTCAGATAATGAGGCGGACCTCTGCAATGAAATATTAAACCAACTATCAATCGTATCTTTTAAGGAGCAAGAGTAATGGAAATTATTCTAGGAATTTTGGCTATCATTTGGTTTCTTGGTGCACTATCAGGTGGCCTAACTGGATATACAGGGGAGCACAAATAATGGGAGCCCGTTGTAACTTTGTATTCAAACAATCAGAAGACATGGCCGTATGCCTGTACAGTCACTGGGATGAGGACTATATGCACGAGGTACTAGCAGCAGCCTTACATCATGCTCGTCCACGTCTACAAATGGGAGATATCCCATATGCTACCCGCATGGCCATTAGCCATATTATTAGAGATTCTGTGCTCGATGAGACAGGCTATGGAATTTATGCCATGGACCCTAGCGACCAAGGTTTCTTGGACTCACCAATCACAATAGATTTAACAGACATGACCGTGGGCAGCGGTGAAGACTGGCACAAGATTGAAGACTTTATCTCATATCACACAAATTTAATTGCGAAGGTCTAAGGTTGGGTCCCTTAGATCTACAGGGGAGGGGCAGCGTGGGGTTGCCCTTTCCCCTACTTTTTGATACAATGGATACTGGAGGAGGACTATGCGTATAAGACGAATACTAACAGCGGAGGAAAAAGTTGCTAACAAACTTGGCAATGAGATTTCTGACCTCAGAGTTGATTTGGAATTAGTGGGGGAATACTTAGCAAAGTCCCAACCCAATGTCGTGTATAATAGATTACAGGTAATAGCAGAGTCAGCCAAAGAAACTAAGGAAGGTACAAATTATGCCCACAACAACTTTTGACAGCAAGGCTTTAATCTTAGGTCAGGTTTGGATGCAACACAAAACTGATGATGAGATGGCAGATTTTTTTGAATACAATGATATCGGTATCCCTCTTGCTTTTGCTTATGCTGAGGGAATAATCAATAGCACACCAACACTAGAGAAATATGTTAACGAAACATTTGACTTATTGCTAGAGGCGTTGAACCTTGTGGATTCTGGGTTTGACGATTTGCAAGACCTTTGGGATTGTCTAGAAGCATTAGACCAACACAATAATCCCAACCCCTGAAAAGGGCCGGGACTTCTTATTGACAAACCACAAACCTCTAAACCTTATTACGAAAAGACATTACGAACCCCTAAAACTTTCCCCCTGCTGAACATTACGATCCAAACCTTTATATCCCCAAACCTTATACCACGCAAACCTTGGTTTGTCAAACTAGGTGTATAATTTATATATGAGTCCAAGACATTTTGCAAACCTTTATAGCGAAAGATCTCATCGCCATGACTCTAAAAGAGATATCGAAATATTTCATGATGACATTCAAACCATAACAGGTATGTTGTATTCTATTGTTACTCTTAGGGCTTTCTTTCCTTTCTTTAGATCCCCCGCCGAAATCATTGACAGTACTATTACGAATGCGCCTTATCCAATGCCGCAAATTGCGGGGGATCAAGAAGAACAAAACAACCCCCTATAGAATAACAAACCTTTTATCCTGGTTTTCTATAAATTCCATATTGGTTTTATAAAATAACATTACGATTATCGACAATTTCTCCCTGGTTTTGGGAGATTTTTTATGGGCAAAATCATGCATACAAGGACTTGACAAACCATCATTTTGCATGTATAATGCCCAAACCTTACAATGGGATATGAGGTTTGACAATATCGGGCATATGTGGTATGAGGGTTTGTGAGGTTTGGGATAGGAAGGTTTTTCGATTTGACATTACGAACAATCTATGAAAGTGCGCCATTCTCCACTATCCTCCACTTCACTCCACTTCTAGACTGTTTAATAATATAATCAGTAACATTTATCTGTGGATAAACCTGTGGATAACTTCTATATCCAAACCAATATAGATGTGTCAAACCTGTGGATAACTATGATGCTATAATTGATAAGTATGAACCTACATGAGATTATTGCAGATATTATCTATGATCATTTGAAGGGTAAGCATAAAGATGCCCTATCTATCAAACTAGCAAACCAGATAATTGAAGCAACTGCAGAGTATTACGAAGGCTTATCAGAACCCTCTTAGACTATCTCTAAACTCTCTTACTTCTTTAAACATTTCATTATCTGGATGGTCTGGAAGATAAGAATAGTCTGATGGTTTCTCTTGATTGCCAAACCTTACAAAGAGCATTCTGACATATTCTCCATCCTTAAACTCCTTATGGACTCTCCAATGGATCTCTTTGTTGGGATTAAAAACCAGGGCAGAGTTGTCTACTAGGCTATATGTCTCAAAGTTTAAGCCTAAAGCCCAATCTGTATTAGACTCTAACTGGATATTTAGAATCAACTCAGTTGAATCTCTATCGACATGTGCTGGTAGGTTGGGTTTGCCATACAACAAGTTATATTCTACATAGGTAACATTGCTTATCTGCAACGGTAGATCAGTAACTTTCTTTATAACATTATGTAACTTATCAAAAATCTTTTGGCTTACGCTATTTGACATAAGGGCATACCTAATCCTGCCATACTCGTCAGTTGACTCTGACTTATTGGCCTTTATGTTCTCATACAAAATCTCTATCTCTTCTTTTGAGAATATATCAGTGACTATGCTTATGTCCTTTGAGGATATTTTGGCGGTACATGAATCAAAAACACTATGTGACAAAAACTCCCCACATGGGCAATTTGACTCATTACACTGACAATCATCTGGTATTGGTAGATAATCCTTCTCATTGGCTGTATCTAAAACCTTACATGGGCTATCTGCCTCATGGGAGACAAATCTGCCACATCTGCAAAAGCCTATCTTGCCATACTCACCAGCATGACCTATTCCTTTAGGGCTTGCGTTACATAGTTCTGGTTTCATATAGGTATTCTATCATGCTATTGGGGATTATGATGATATCTTTTTCTTCCCCGCATTTTTAGGATACTAACCGCTATTGCCCTCTTAGGGCATAGGAAGGTTTGTTAACTCTATTTTGCGCCGAACTCTAAAGACTTGCTAATAGCATTATTGACCATGCGGACCAAACCTCGTCTCGTAATTTTTGACGCATCAAACGTCTCCGTATACCCACCTTGAGGCATATCTGCCTTGCTTAGGAAGTGTCCGTACTTAGTCCTTAGTGTGTCTAATACTAGGGATTCTACTGCTCTTGCTTGATCCCGTTCGGAAAACCACCAATACTTGATTAGAACCCAGCCCTTCTGCCTGTGGCTTGCAAACCTTCTACCAGACACATCTGATATACCTATCTTGATAGCCTTGTATATAGGGCTGTAGAGTATGTATAATAGGGTCATAAGTCTATTATACTTGACATCCCCCGCCAAAATCGATATACTTAGGATATGATCAATATGGAAATACCAGATCCATTTCAAACCTTTGTAGCCAACAAGTATGCCAACGCTAAAGGTGCTGTGTATGACTTCTTTGCTAGAGAATGGCATATGAAGTGTGGATGCTGTAGCGAAGATCTTTTTGCACCTACCCGCAAAATTTTAACAAAAGTTAGACTATACCATACAAGAAATGAGTGCTGTGGTGGATACTGAACAAACCTTTGACCAAGAGTTTACTGTTGAAGAATTAACCAAGATTATCGTTGATCAGGCTAAGGCTGATATTAAGGCTAAGTTTGGTAATAAGAAAAGGCATAGACAATGATCTGTAAAACCTGCGGGATGGATAAAGAAAACATTAACTACTGGGATACCCATCAAACTATGAGTGATTACAAGGTGTGGTGTGCCAAGGGAGCCTAAGATTACGAAGATGGATTGGCGTTCCCTAGGCTACTGGCCTGTCTGGAAAGATGGGAAAAAGGTGTGGGTGCCTAAAGATAAAGTAAGTTCAGATAGTAATAAATAACATTATTTATGATATAATGGTTTTATGACCAAAACAAAATGTTTTTTCTGTAATCAAGAAGCGATCTACTATGATGTAGTCGTTAAAGATGAAAAATATATTGTTGCCGATGTCTGTGCCAAACACTTTACTGTAGCCTTGGTATCTTGAGATAGGACCTAAAAATTAATAAAAGAAAACTTAAAGATGGATCAGAAGTTGATTCCTACGAGAAGCCTGTTGATTTAATTATACACACCAAGGCTCCTGCCAAATGGAAACTAATTGACCTTGAAACAGGACAAGAATACATCGGTTCAGAAATGCCTCACGGAACATTTGCAGAAATATTAAGAAGTAAAGTACTCAATGGATTTATAGGCTCATGGTTTAAGACCAAGGGCAGAGATATTTGACTAAACCACTGACATAGGGTATACTGGATATATGGAACAATTAATGGATACATATGGCTCATGGATTCTTGCTGTCATTGGGGTAGCAGGTATATACTTTGTTGGCCGTAAAGATGCATGGGGATGGTTTGTCTTATTGTTTAATGAGACACTATGGATAGGTTATGCTATAGTTACTAAGCAATATGGATTTATTCTATCTGCCCTTGCATATGCAGCAGTATACATTAGATCCTACATTCACTGGTCTAAAGAACCAGTCAATGAACTACCACTATAGGAGATAGTCTATGATAAGTGCATTCTTTTTAATCCCTGCTTTTATACTTGGGTATATTGCATGTTATTTTATAATGACATATAAAGTTGATCAGAATTAAAGGCTGGAAATAAAATGAGTATTGATGAAATGATGCTACGGGAAGAGATTGCACTAAAGATAGAGTCTATCCCAATTGCAGAAGGTGGTTCACAACTAAACGCTCTTGGTATGCGTATTCTTGCTGCTGCGGTGGCCAGAGGAAAAGATAACTACATGACCAATATGTTTGAAAACCAAAAAGATTTTGAGTAGTAGATGATATCTCATAAAGTAGAAAAGACTAATATTCTTCCATTAAGATGGTTTGGGAATCTGTGTGGTCAAATTTCAAGTAATAGTTTAGTTAAAGCATTTAACCTACAGGATGATGAAAACTTTGGACCTCGCTTTAAATTTCATACAAAGGTTTGGCACTATGTAAACAAACCATACGAGAAGTGGGGCACATACTACATGGTAGACCTACTGTCTTTTAAAGAAGATATGTCTGGTCCTGAGTGGGATGACTATGATGAAGATGGAATTCCGTATTGGGAAAAATGGGGAAAAGATGAGTAGATTAGTTATATGTGCTATTTGTAAAAAAGAATGGGAATTAAGATGGGGAATCATGGCCAATGAGTCTCTAGCAAGACATATGAAAGATCATAAGTGAAGCCTACAGCACACATCTACGATGTAGATGGAACTCTTGCCAATGTAGATCCGTTCTTACACTATGTCCGTAATGGTAATAAAGATTACGATGCATTTCACTATTCTTCTATTGATGCCCTGCCAAATGTAGAAGTTGTAGAGATGCTAAATAATTCTGCTAGTGATGACCACTCTATAATAATTGTTACATCCAGAAAAGAAAAATACCGTGGCATAACCTCTCTGTGGCTTGCAAGAAATAAGATAAAGTGTCATGCACTTTTTATGAGAGCAGACGATGATCACAGGCCAGATTACGAAACCAAAAGAGATATACTTAATAGAATTACAGAACTTTGGGATGTTGTTCATGCAGTAGATGACAACCCATATGTTATAAAATTGTGGGAGGACAATGGAATTCCTACTACAAAAATAGGAGATTGGGACGGTGATCGTGGTTGACTATACGTGGCAACTATGATATGATTGTATTATGAAAAAAAATAACAACAAGGCATCTCAACACAAAGCAAAACGCTATGCTAAAAATAAGAAAAGAATAAAAGATAAGCCATACTTGTCAAAGCATGAACGCAAACTAATTGCTAAAAGACAAGAGATTATTTCTTCTGGCTTAAGACTAATATCAAATTAATATACGGGGAGCAGTAGCCAAGTTGGTCAAGGCCCCGAACTCATAATTCGGTTATCGTAGGTTCAAGTCCTACCTGCTCTACTATGTCTCCATGGTCTAGAGGCCTAGGACTCCACCCTTTCACGGTGGCAACACGGGTTCGAATCCCGTTGGAGATACTGAACCTCTGTAACTCAGCGGAAGAGTAGCGGACTTCTAATCCGTTTGTCGCAGGTTCGATTCCTGCCAGGGGTGCTATAATTAGTTATATGAACGAAAATCTTTTGTTTTACAGAACATTAAAGGAAGCATCAAGAAGACATCCAAGTGAACTTGGTAAAACGGTTTATTCTAATCAAGATATTTTAGAGGAAATATCTTACAATATCAATAGCCATGGCTACAGATCTGAAGAATTTAACAAAAACAACGAAGTAGTGGTTTTGGGCTGCTCTCAAACCTACGGCTCTGGGATGCACAACGAACTTACATGGCCTGAGTTTTTTTGTAATTTTACAAATCAAAAATATTCAAGGCTTGCAATTCCAGGAGATTCCATAGGTGCTCAAGTATATAAAGCCTTTAAATATTTTGAAGAAGTAGGAAATCCAAAATTAGTTATTGGGCTATTTCCACTATATAGACTAGAATATATTTCTGTGCCAGGAAAATTTGAAGGTGATAATCCAAGAAATGGGGCACAAAGATCAGAGTTATCAGTAGGAATAGCATTCTTTTATCAACAATACATAACAAAAATTTCAAAAGTACCACACAACCCAGAATATGTTATTCCAAAAGAGTTTGTGATGTTTTATAATTTTATGCTTATAAAAATGCTTGAACAATACTGTGAATCACACAATATAAAATTTATATGGAGCATATATGATAGCAAAGAAGATAAAAAAGAAATGGAGTTTTCTTCTTACAACATTTTAAAAAATTATTTAAACACATCAGATTTACTTCAGCAGCCAGACGATCAACCACAAAGTCACCTTTCAAATTGCTCTATATCGTCTCAAAAAGAATATTGCGGAAAATTTTCTCGACACAAACTATACTCTTGGGCAGCAGATACTGTTTCAGAAAAACAATTAGGTCATTGGGGAATACATGTAAATCACCATATTGCAAAACTATTTGCAGATAAATATATGGAGATAAAAAATGATTAACAATATTAGATGGCAGTACTACAAAATAGTCATATACTTTAAAAATAAAAAAAGAAAAAAGAAAGACTTTATATATTAATGATAATACTTGGAATTAACGAAACATCTCACGACGCTTCAATATCCCTAATCAAAGATGGAGAAATACTTTTTGCAGGACATGCAGAAAGATATAGTAAGAAAAAAAATGACTGGTATATCAATGATAGTTTAATAAAAGATGCTTTAAAATATGGCGTACCAGATCATATTGCTTACTATGAGAAACCGCTTTTAAAGGCTTCCAGACTGGCTTTAAGGGGTGGGACTGGAGACTGGAAGCCAAGGTTTGAACTCCCTGGAATTCCAAGAAAATCTTTTAGTCATCACTACTCTCACGCTGCAGCAGGATACTATACAAGTTCATTTAATGATGCTGCAATTGTTGTTTTAGATGCTATGGGTGAATACAATACCTCCACAATTTGGGTTGGCGAAGGCGAAAAGATTAAACTAAAGTATAAGCAAAATTATCCTATTAGTTTTGGATTATTCTATTCAGCCTTTACACAACTAATAGGTCTTATGCCAAACCAAGAAGAATATATTATGATGGGTATGGCTGCTTATGGTGATTGGACAAAGTATTATAAGAAGGTTGACGAGTATTTCCCTTCATACGACAATCAAAAATATAATTTTCATAAAGGAATTACAGATTGGGGCTGGGTTTTAGAAGAAGATAAATTTGATATTGCAGCAGCAGTTCAGTTTGTTTATGAGCAAAGACTAAATGACTTTATGCGTATGGCAAAGTCAATTACTGGTAAAAACAATTTAGTATTTATGGGTGGGTGTGCTCTTAACTCTTCAGCAAATACGCTATTATGGAATATTTTTGATACGATTTGGATTATGCCAAATCCTGGTGATGCTGGAAGTTCTTTAGGCGCTGCAGCAGCACTATACGGAAAACATATTGAGTGGAAAAATCCTTACTTGGGTTACGATTTGGGCGGGGAATACCCAGTAAGCAAAATATTAACAGGACTAATAAGAGACAAAGTTGTGGCAGTGGCATCAGGTAGGGCCGAGTATGGTCCAAGAGCATTGGGTAATAGGTCTATACTTGCAGATCCAAGAGATCCAAACATTAAAGATAAGGTAAATCTAATTAAACAAAGAGAACTTTTTAGACCATTTGCACCAGTGGTACTAGCAGAGCATGCACACAAATGGTTTGATATGGATTTTGAAAGCCCCTATATGCAGTATACCGTTAAATGTTTGCAGCCAGATAAAATTCCTGCTGTGGTTCATAAAGACGGGACTTCAAGGGTACAGACAGTAAAAAAAGAACAGCATCCAGGACTATATGAAGTATTATCTAATTGGCATGCAATGACAGGTATTCCTATATTACTAAATACAAGTTTAAATATAAAAGGACAACCATTGTTAAATGACGAAAAAGATATAGAAAAATGGGAGCAAACATATAGTAGTTCTGTGGTAAAATAACAATATGAATAATGAAATTATCAATTTAGAAAAAATACCAGACATTTTTTTATATAGATCACTAAAAGAAATGAGTGGACACGCTTTGCCAAATACAAAAGCAGACTCAGTTAAAATAGAATACAGACTAAATACTCATGGATATAGATGTGATGAATTTACTAATCAAAAAATTCTAACTCTTGGCTGTTCTCAAACAGAGGGTCACGCACTCCCAATAGAATTAACCTGGCCTTACTTGATATCACAAAAAATGAATAAAGGCTATATAAACTTAGCAAAAGGTGGAGATGGGATGCAAGCGCAAATAGTAAAAGCATTTCAATTTTTTAAAGAATTTTATCATCCAACACACATATTCGCAGTATTTCCAATAACAAGAATGGAAGCACCTTTAATTAATCTAAAAGTAAGAAATAACAAAAATATAAAAAACTTAAATACAGAAGATTACATAGGCAAGGCTTTACTTTCAAATAATTGGATTGAAAAATTTTCTAAAGAACCTCACACAATAGAAAATGTTTTACCAGAAGAGTTTGCAATTTTTTACAATATTTTATTTATGAAAATTTTTATACAATACTGCAAATCCAACAACATTAAACTAGTATGGACCTATTATAATGATTCCTCTTTAGAAAAATATTCATTTACAAAATTTACTGACACATATTTTGAAAGCCCTCATATAGATAGTGTGTGCATTCCAAAAGAACTGGGATGTCATATGGAATTGTCAGATAACAAATTTTTTGATTATGCTGCAGACTATGAGTATTGGCCACCTGGACATTATGGATTTCACAAACATTTGCATATTGCAGAAGAAATGTTTAGCATGCTATAATAGGAATAAGGGTGTGGTTGGCCTATATTTGTCGGGAAACTTTTATAGTCTATGTTGCAACACCACACCCTCCTAATTTTTGAGGTGAACTTGTTTGATTAAAGATTCAATATTTATACCAATAGCAGCCTGTGAAGAAAGATTTATAGAGCAAACTGTAAAAAGTGCTTTGTCTAACGCCGAAAATCCAGACAATATCTATTTTGGTATATTTAACAACATACTAAAGAAAGAACATTCTTTACTAGATAATGACTTTTTACTAAATAATGATCAAATTTTTTATGTTGAACTAATAACTCCAGCGCCAATGGGTACTGGTTTTGGAAGAATGAATGCTTCTTTGTTGCAATTTAAAGAATTTGACTACATGTTTCAGATAGATGCTCATACATTTTTTAGCAAAAAATGGGATAATCAACTAATAAATATTTTTAATAAAATTAAAGAACAAGAAAATATTAATGAAAATAAGTTGGTTCTTTCTGCGTCAAGTGGATTTACTTGGACTTACTACGATGAAAATCCTGAAAAAGTTTATATCATTGACAAAGAAAACAAAACAGCACTCGAAATAGATCCTTTAAATTTAGAAAAAAATGCTGAAGAATTAATAAACAGGGGCATGACAAAACTCAAATTTGTTTATGATGGAAAACAAAATAACAATTTAGTTAAAGACCATGTAAATTTCCCAATAGTTTATGGCGATAACTATATAGATAAAAAAGAATACGAAGAATCAAACGGAGTTCATGGAACTTTTATGTTTTCTAAAGCAAAACTAAATAGAGAAGTTCTTCATGATCCAGAGGATCATTTTCATGGAGATCAAACAAACTATTCTATTAGGCTTTTAAGCAGAGGATATAAAATTTTTAGTCCCAAGTATCCGACCATTGCTGTTTTAAATCAAGTATATATAGATAAAGATTTTAAAGAAGATGCATCTATTCCATTAGGCAAAGGCCACAACTGGAAGACATATGAAGCAAATAAGGTTGGATCAGACTACTTAGAGACAAAAATAAATAACTCTGCAACAAATTTTCAACAAATAATATCTGGAGATTATTTTGGATACTGGGGAACAACAGACAAAGATTCTCTAAATAAAGTAAAAAATCAAATTGGCTATCCAATGGACAACCAAAAATGAATTTAGAAAATGAAATAAAAGATATACTTTTTGAAATAGGAAAGGAAATTAAGGTTCACAAACTTATTGATGGAAACCTCATTATAGAAATTGATTATGACAAGTATACTATTTCAATTATGGAACTAATTAAAAAATATTTATCTAACGACTAGGATTCCAAAACAAAGAATTATTTTCGTATATCTCTTTATCTAGTTTAAAGTTTTCAAGTATTGAATCTTTTTCGCTTTGATCTAAAGAATTAAATAATCTTTCTGAAGCATCATTCTTAAAATATGTTTTATTAATTTGTGACAAATCAATATTTAATTCTACACCCAAATCTTCTGATATCTTTTTAACTAACAACTCATAGTCCATAGACTCTAACTCGTCAGTCCTAATAAATAGGTTTGTTCTCTTAATTCTGTCGTATATCAACTCTGTATCATATTCTTTTTGTTCATTATGAAAAAATTGTGCTTCTTTGATAACAGACATTGCTGCTGGATCTGGACTTAAAGCAAAATTGTGAGACTGAAAATCTTTCATGTATGGCCATGTGGATAATTTTTCAAACAACTCTTCTTTTTCAACATGAAGATTTTCTCCATTGATTGTGTGCCAATTTTCTTTGTCTATTAAGTCTGCTCTACCTGCAGCAGCGTGGCATACGGAACTAACAAAAAATTCACAAGGCTCTCTAAAAACTGAAATGACATATGTTTCATCATCTATAAAGAATGGCCATCCACCGTGTTGTCTCATGTCTTCTGGCATTCTTAAATACTCAATGCCGTGCTTAGCAAGAGTCTCTTCCATAGGTCTAAGGATGTATTTTGTTAAAAACCTTCCACCAGTTTTTGGTATGTGTAAAAAATAGACTTTATTGTATTTCATGAAAACATTGATTTCAAAGTAAACTCAGATACAGTGCCAGAAACACGATCATAAATCTTGCCATCAATTTTAGATATAAGTGTGGGCACTGATTGAACATTGTATAGTTCTGCCTTTTTAAATTCTTTGTCTACATCTACCTTGTCATAGTAAATATCTTTATTGTTTACGATAAACTCCTCTATGATAGGGGCAATTCTTTTACATGGAGCACACCAGTCTGCTGTAAAATGTATTAGTTCTTTCACTACTTATCCTTCTTATACTCTCCGTATTTACCAAGGACTGCTTTAACTGTCCCGTCTTTTCTTAAACGAACAATCATTCCATCTTTAATCTGAATAGGATTAAATGGATGCTTTGTCCTAAACTTACCAGATGCTTTTCTATTTCCCATTAGATAGTATACTTTTCTCTTTGTACTTTGGTATGATCTTTTCCAAAGTCAGAAAACAAACTCTCTGCCTTTGCAGCAGGAATACAATTAGGAACTGGTTTACCGTCGGCCCCAGGCTTCATTCCTCTTTGAACATATCCATCCCAACAAGGTGCCTGCTTATTGACATTGCCACAGCAATCCGATTTCATTTCTCCTGCTTGGCACTGTGGACAATCTTCACAACTAACATTAAGTTCTTTGCACATAGGGCATCCGCAGCCTTCGTATTCTTTTAACATCTAACTATTATATCACTTTATAAAACCTAAGAACCTATTATGAGTCCTTATCCTGTGGCAGTTAGCGCAAACCACTTCACACTTTTCAATCTCTTTTTTGATAGCCTTCCAGGACATCCCATCGTGGACCATTCTTGAGACATTATATTTTTTATTTCCCAGGTGATCAAAATCTAAGACTATAGGGTTCTTATTCCCACAATCAGCACAGCCAGCAGCCTCTTTTATCTCTGTCAGTCTCTGCTTAAACTGTTTCTTATTGTAAGCGGACAACTCTTTGTCTGTCATAGATACACCCATTATATAGCCTTTTAAGGGCATTAAAAGCCCCATACAGGCAATTCAGGCACGAAGGCCACGGTATATATCAATGGGTAACTAAGCCATCTCTAAGGTCCTGTATGGGGACATATATATTGTAACATAATAATGGAGCAGTTTAATAGACTTGCTCAGGTCCCCCAGGTAATGACCCTGGTCCTCCGTACTCAGCAATAAGGTTGCTATAAGCAACTGCATGTATCATGACGGAATACTATCTATTATACTACTTGATTTTAATAGACTTAGGTTTCTTTTCTTCTGGAACTACTCTGATGACATTTACATTTAAGATGCCATCTTTTAGTTCTGCTGAGGTCACTTCCATGTACTCACCAAGAGCAAAAGATCTTACGAACTTTCGTCCTGCTATACCTTTGTGTACTACCTCTGCATCTGTTACCTCTACAATCTCACCCTTAATAATAAGAGTCCCATTGTCTACTGTAACATCAACATCTCCCTTGGAAAAACCAGCAACCGCAAGAGATATCCTGTATGTATCTTCATCTAGTTTAATAAGATCATAAGGTGGATATGATTGTGAGTTTGTTTTGTATGCATTATTTAGGCGATTCAACTCTCTGTTGAAGCCAATAAAAAAAGGATCATTAAATAGATCCAGTGTTGACCATGTTTGTTTCATTTTATTCCCCTTTCAAGCGAATAATTTAATTTGCCCCCCTATTGGGCAGGCATAAATATTATAGCATAAGAAAAGACGGCTGTCAAATGACAACCGCCAAATCTTATTTAGTCTTTATTACAAGACGTTATGGCTGGTTCCGCCTCCGCCACCCTTACGAGGTGACTTCTTTGCAGGAGCCTTCTTGGCAGTCTTTTTGACTACCTTTGCATTCTTAACTGCAACATCTACATCTTCTACTGATGGCATTCTACCGAACGCTGGATCAGATGGATTGGCTGCTCTCAATACTACTGGCACAAGTGCACCAAGTAGTGAGTATGCTAGTGTCTGTGGATCAGTTACACCAGCAGCATACATTGCTGTTGCTGCTCCAAGTACTGATCGTCCGTATGACGCTAGTGCATTTTTAATTTGTTGGTTCATGTTTATTCCTCCTAGGATATGAACTTCGATATGGCTGTCCAAACTGGTTGGGCAAGCCATAATCCAATTATACCAGCAACACCAGCAAAAACTGGGGGAGCAGGGATTGGAATCTTAATTGGGGATATTGCGCTTATTGATAGGATAATTAGACCTAAAGTAAGCCCTACAGATAGTGATAGTAATATTTCTTTCATTTATTCCCTCGATTTTTGTAGTTGTGTATAATGATTTAAACAAACATCTAGAACTTTTGTTTCCGTGCTAAACAATTTTTCTCCGTCAAGATCGCATGCAATAACACTACAAATACCCAATGGCTCAAAAGAAAGTTGATCGTAGGTTTTAAATTCTATCATTGTCTTGAGTCCACATAATTTTTTATAAAAGGAACTATTACTTCTACTTCTTCTGATGGAACAGCATTAATAAGCATATGGTTTATACCTCTGCTTTCAAGAGTATTCACAAGATCGTCAAACTGTTCATAAGTAAAGTATGCAGCATCAAGAACAGGCTGTGGAACTTCTCCTTTTTTCCATACTGGTCTAACTACATGATTAGTTAATAAATCAAGTTCTTCTTCTGTTTTTCTGATAATTGGAGTAATTGCTAACATTACTTCCATGCCTTTTAAGTCAAGTGGAACTGATACAGAAGGACCCTTCAAAAAATCAGACCAACCTCCACGAGCATATATGTGATATGGCAAGATAATTTTGTGTCCATATTTTTTTGCTGCTTCAAAAACATAATGATTTGTCGTTGAAACATAAACATCTAACTTGTTTGTGTGGTTTGGATCACGCCAATATCCTGGGGATTCCTTATCTTGATCCATTTCGTTTAGTACTTTAAGAAATTCTATCATATAGTTTGATCTGTCAACGTTACTTGATTTATCGTTTACGTTTCCAACAATACCACCAACACCATCTTCATGGTCTTTAATATATCCACAAATCAAATTAACCTGAAGCCTATTTTTGTCTATTCTATCCATAGACCTATTTATCATAGAAAGATATTGAGGAGATATTGTGTATGGACGAATTGCTACCAAATATTTAATGTTTTCGCCTTGTTTTATATCTTTTGCTGCTTTTATAAACATATCACCTTCTGGAATATCATGTGTAAACATTACTCCAGAGAAATTATTGCTGTTTAAGTTTGATGGGGATTTGATATTTTCGGGATCTCCCATTACTCCACCAAAATAATAAAATTTCATTATACTATTTTATCATAATCTTCTGGTAATAAACTTTTTAATTTTTTAAATTCTGAAGATATTTTTTTTAAGGCAAAGTCGTGTGGAGCAACCATACCATCTACTGCTGCACCATATCTATCGTAATATTCAACTTGAGGACCAACCTCATCAATAAACGACTTAAGTCCAGCCTGAACTTCTTCTATGTATTGGTATGCCCAATCACGAGAATCTGAAACAAATTTTAAAAAATCTTCATTAGATTTTTCTTTATCTGTTTTGCTGGCTTCGTGCTCTTGTTGTTGATGTATCAATAGTTTTAGGGTATTGGCAAGAATGGCCTTATTGTTTTTTCTTTGTTTTAAATAAAGGTACAAAAACAAAGAAGTAAAAGTAGACATCACAAAAATTAAAACTAATTCAATCATAACTCTTTACCACCTTCTCTAACTAAAAGAACTATTGCTCCATTATCCTCTAGTGCTTTTTTTACACGAATCATATACTCTACGGCCTGTCTTTTAAGATCAACCGTTTCTAAGGACATAAAGACTTTTTCTTTTGCTTTAACAGTAATAAAACTATCATTGTCTATTACCTCTAAAGAAAATCCCTTGGGACAATCCAAAGATCTAAACGCTCTTCTCATTTGATCTGTATACATATTACTCCATTGTTAGGGATTGCCATGTTGTTCCCCAATCAGCCTTTGTTTTATGACTAGAAAATTCTTTTGACAACTCTCCATTTTCTAAGTATACCCCGCCCCAAACGCCCCACTCTTTACCAGAAATACCAACAGAAAAACATTCTTTTCTTACTGGGCAAGTAGAGCACAATAAATCTACAGCAGGTCTTAAAAGTTCATCTTCTTCATACTTGTCAAAGAATACATTTGTATCATAATCCAGGCATGCAGCATTATCTTTCCATTCATACTTATTCATGCTACCTTACATACTTGTCAGGTATTTCCCATCCATTTCTAGAAACGACGAAAATCTTTTTTAGGTGCCAGGCATTATTTTTTAATGCTCCGTACTTTGATGTAAAAGCCTTATCTGACTTTATCATCTCTACAACATCCCATCCATCCCAGGACAGGTTGCTGTTCTTGGAAACAATTGCTTCCATTTTTTCAAGAGAATTAACTGATATCATTGTGTGTACTCCTTAGAAGTTGTATACGTTTGTGTTGATGTTTTTTGATCTTGACAAATTTACTACTTTAGAAACTTGTTCTTTTGGATTAGCAACAAAAGCAAAATGATTAAAACTATCTATGTTTTCTTCAACCCATTCAGGGCTAACTCTAAATAGTTTAATAGACTTTCCTCTAGCCTTCATTCCTCTTTCAGAAAGATTTACAAACTCTGACGCCATTGCACTAATGTTTCCTGGACCAGCAGTATACAAGTAAAACTCTTTCTCATCTTCTTTTAATTCAGATAAGGCAACTGCCATTGCTCGAAGAAAAATATTATAGTTTTTGAAACTAGGCGTCCCTTGAACCCCTACTATCATCACTTACTCCTTCTCTCAGTTTGTCCAGAATGAACAACATCTGATCTAATTGTACCTTATCCATGTGGGTTGTGTCAACTCTTTGTGCAGACTCTTTGTCAACCAGGTTATTTATTAGTGGGGCATTGTAAAAAATGTTATCTTTAATCCAATAAGCCTGACCATCTACAATAATGACCCGAACATTTGTTTCTTTCTCATGATTTTTAGATTGACTTTTTCTGTTAAGTTTTCTTGAATACCTGTTTCCACCAGAGAATCTATACTGTAGCATTGCTTGGCTAACTATCGGGGAACTTTTTGAATTTAATCGTGCTTTAATTATATAAACAGACAAAAGCAAAAGCATACTTACGCTTACTATTCCTGCCCCCAAGGCGCTATTCATAAAAGCATCCATTCCACTATTCTATCACTTTTTATCAAAAAGAACCTTGATTATTTGCTGAAGGGCTGTTCTTTCATCAACAGGAAGAGCCTTTATTTTATTTATATCAAAGGCCCTCTCGCTTATAGTTACAATTGGGTTTGGCAAGGTTATGTCCATGTCTACAAAACCTTTTTCCCACAACTTCATTGCTACTTCTGAAAAATAAACAGACATTTCTCGATCAAGATTGGGATCTATGTCTTTTAGCAGTTCTGTTCTGACATACATATTCTCTCCAGTTTCTGGATCTTTTCCAGTAAACTTTATTCCACCAGTTAAAACCAGCCTATCAAATATTTCATCTTCATTGATCATTTCCCTGACTTCTTTCTAGCCTTTGCTAAAGCATCAAAATCTTTTACCTTGGTATCTCCAAGATATCCCCATGCATAACCATCATTAATCATCATGTCATTAAGAGACACAGTGTCATCATTGACATAGATCCATCCTAAGATACGACCATACTTTTCAGATGAATCCATCTTCTCAGTCTTGATTACAACAGACTTGGCATCTTTTAGAGCCTTCTTTAAATATTCTTTAGACTCAAGGCCAAGAGCCTTTTCCTTAAGATCTTTTGTGCGAGACTCAGGAGTATCAATACCAGCCAATCTTACACGAGATGAAAACAAAATGTCAAACCCTAAATCAATAAGAACGTCAATGGTATCTCCATCTACTACATTCTCTACTTTTCTTACATAATACTGATACATAATAAGCCCCCTTAGACCCAATGTTTAATTATAGCACTTACGGCAAGAATTGTCCACAGGATATTAAACCAAATAATTGTAGGCAAAGTCTTAACTGTCGATGACCAAATCAATGCAAGGCTTGATACCAATGCAAAGATGTATAGCCACCACCATTGCTTACCGAATAGTAAGCCTGGAAATATAATAGATATTTTTGTCATAAAAGCAAAGAACTCAACAGTATTTGGCTTGTTCCAATACTCTTTGTGTCTCATTGTCTTTAGAGCATTAATCCACTCTGTTCTAAATTTCATTTTAATCCCTCCAAAAATTGTCTATGATCTATACATTCTGACACCTTGTAGTCTTGATATTTCTTGTAATAGTCATACATATCAGCACCCTTTTTATAGTCTGCAGAATTTTCTATATATGCTTTTGCAATATCTTTATTAATTGTGTTGTGTGCAGAGCCTACAAAGGTCCAACTATTTGATGACCAGTGCTCTCCAGAGTCAAACTTGTTTGGAAGTCTGACCTTCCACTTGCTAATTTTTTCTTGCAGATCTTTTGGTGCATTCTCATATGAAAACTTTTTCCAAAACTCTGTATCATTTCTTAAAGTCATATAGTGAAAATATATAAATTCAGAAATATTATTGTTCATACTAACTATGTTCTTGTTAAACTCTTGTCTTATCTCTTTCGAGTTCTCGAATAGCCATAGCGGATTGTCAAATATCTGTGTCAACTCTACAATGCTAACCCAAATTGATGTTGCTTCTAGTGGCTCAACAAAGTTTGCTGCAAGGCCTACCGCAACACAGTTATTGATCCAGGGCTCTTCATAGCATCCAGCATTAAACTTAAAGCCACCCTTGTCTTTTCTTGGATAGGTTGGCTCATAGCCTAAGAACTCTTCTATCTCTTTCACTGCTTCTTCTTCAGAGATAAGGGATGAGTCGTAGACATACCCACAGCCAAACCTGTTCTGGAGTGGAATCTTCCACATCCATCCGTATTTCATAGCAATTGCTTCTGTGTAGGATGGAATCTTATCTGTCATCTCAACAAAAAATGGAATAGCAGAGTCTACTGGAAGGAAATCTTTGTAACTTTTCCATTTAGCATCATATACTTTCCCAATGATTAGCCTATGAAATCCGCTACAATCAAAAACAAAATCACACATAATCTTTTCATCATTTTCTAAAGTTAAACCATTTACATAGTTATCTTTATCTAGTGAGACATTTTTTATTGTGCCATCAACTACTTTGATTCCTCTTTCTATTCCTATTTCTTTTAGTCTATTTGCTAGTTTGGTAGCATTAAAATGTATAGAAATATTTCCTATTTTTTTATAATCATCTATAGGATCTTTTTTAGATACAAAACCGAAATCTCTCTTGTTTGCTTCCAAAGTGAATGGAACCTTGTTGGCTTCTGAAATTTTTTCTGTAAAGTCTATCTTCTTTACGCTATTATTTAAAGCAATGCTTGCTGCAACAAGAGGGCTATTAGAAAGATACCTATCGTACACAGCATCAAAGCCTAGCGACCTATCTGTTGTAGAAAAACCATGGTAATAAAACTCTCCATCATTATTCCAATTTGTAAACTTGATTCCATTTTTAATAGTTGCATCACAATTTTTTATTAGGTCAGATAAAGGAATATTTAAATGGTCAAAGAAGTCTGCAAGGTATGGGGTAGACCCTTCTCCTGCTCCCAAGATTCCTATTTCTGTTGACTCTATAACTGTTATGTTTAGATCTGGGTATGACCTTTGTGCTTTGAGGGCAGTAAGCCAACCAGCACTTCCGCCACCAACAATAACTATATTCTTTGTCATTATTTTCTTCCCCATTGTATATAGTTCCATCCACGCTCATGTGCGTAGTAAATGAATATTTTAACTACCGTTTCCCAAAACGCAATAGTTACGGAAAGAGCAGCATTTTTTGTTATGACATAGGCAACAGCAACAGAGGAAAGAGTTCCCCATATGCGATAACTTAATGCTTTGGCAAATGATCTAGCCTTGGTTACTTTCATGAAGGCCACTCCATATTGTCAGGGCCTTTACTAATTGCTTTCCAAATTTTAGATACCCATCTCTTTACGTTTTTGCGTAGCCGATATAGCATGAATGTCTGCCCCCAAATCTACTTGTTCAATCTTGTATCCCACATCTCTACCATATACAATATTAGTAATGTTAGGTAGTCTTAGCACTAATGCCCCATCCATAAATTCATCCTTGGCAATATATTCCTTTACCTGATCAAACTTAAGTGGATCTTTTTCACTTGTATTGTATGTATTACGTACTCCAAGAAGTACCTGCTCTGTTCTTTTCCCTGCCTCTTTGTAAAGAGCGTGATGTCCTTCATGCCATGGCTGATATCTGCCCAGCATAAGGGTTGTAGGGGCTGTCCAGTCGTGTAACTGGCAAGCAGTAATGATAAGGTCAGCCTCTTCTTCTACGGTCATGCCACAGGGGATTCTGACATCGCATGACTCTGGATCTTCCCACATCTTATTTGTATCTTCAAATCTTCCAGACTCAATTCTGTCTACCCAAATTAAAATATCTGGATTGCCAAATGCTGCACGAGTCAAGTCGGTAGGGCATACAAAGTCAACGATTACTGGAGCAACTCCCTGCTTAGCAATAAGTCTTGCCATGTCCCCCATACGTCTTGCCTGTTCAATTCTATCTTCAGGGCTAAAACCTAAGTCTGAGTTTACTGTTGCACGGACCTCATCTGCATTAAGGTGAATGGCGTTAATTCTTTCTTTGAGTGCCTTGGCCAACTCTGTCTTGCCTGCACCTGGCAGACCAATAATCTGAATAATCATTTTTTCCCTATCTCTGTGTTTGGCATAATGTCAATTAACAAATGCACCCTATCTATTTCACTGCCATTATTTACATAGTGAGTTCTTGAGTTGTTTATTTCCCAACATTCTCCAGTACCCATCTTAACCCTATCATCTCCTACACCAAAGAATACACTGTCAGAAGTAACTACTGGGATGTGGTTTCTTCTTGAAAGCATGAGATAGTCTCCTGCATCATGATGATGTGCTATATCTTGACCTGCTTTTAACTTAATCAAAAGCACCATACCTCTGACACCCTTGTGGATTCTTTCAAGGTCTGAGATTATTGGCTCAAGAATTTCAAGCAGCCCAGTATCATTAGATGTTTTCTGAGTAGAAAATTCTTCTCCTTCTTTCCACATAAGATCTGCGGTATAGACAAAGTATGAGTTAGTATCTTTATGAACATAGTAGTTATCTTGTCTTGATGTATTGATAAACCACTCTTCAGAAAAACTATCTATATAGTTTTTGATGGGCTCAACATCATACTTACTGTGTTGCTTAAAGTTAAAGTCTTCTAGCGTCTTTCTCATTTTGCCTCCAGGGTCTGATTAAAATCTTTAGAATATCCAAAGTTAATAAAGTCAGAACTGTAGAAATCCTGAACCATTTTTATTGCCTCATCTGAATATTCTTGTATATATGATTCTACCACATAGTTGCCTACATTGTAAAATCCAAGTTCCCAGCCGAGTTCATCCTCTAACTCTTTTAGGTTCTCAAACTTATAAAGTCTCTCTACCTGCAGATCATCCTGGTCCATGATATAAAAAGACTGGGGGATGTGGAGTAGTGGGCTTACTGTAGATATTTTTCCCTGTTTAATATTATCTAGGTACTGTGCAAAAGAGATGTCTGTTTGATTAGTTTTATTGTATTGCTTGTAGCAACTATAGGTTCTTGTGTAGGGGTTTCTTACAACAGCAAAAGAGAAGACTCTCTCGTCTATTAGGTTTGCTTCTTTTAGATATGAGTATGGATCGTGATGCCTTGGCCATTCTCTCTTCCAGTTGTCTAAATTTTTTTCATCTAATATTTTAGAAATTGAAGATCCTGCAGTCTTTGGTATGTGAACAAAAAGTACTGCACTATACTCTTTATCTCTAACTATCATTTTCTGCATCCTCACTATTTATTTCTTTAACAAGTCTATTTACTCTTATATCGTTCTGTTGGTTCCAGTCTGAGTCTAAAATTTCTGTATTCGTAAACAGTAGCAAATCAGTTATTCCCTCATCCTTTAGATTAATTATCTTTTGTTTAACTGTTTGATAGTCTCCAATAATTGAAAAGTTTATGTGTCTAGGATTAGCAGGAATAATTTTTTCTTTATACTCTTCAATCTCTTTGTTTGATTCTAAGATGGTAACATTTGCGCTGACCATTCTTTTTTCAATTCCGTCAAACTTTTTTATATTCTCTCTATATGTATCCAACATGCATAGCGATGTTCCCCCATGAATTTTTACAGTCTCTAAGGTGTAATCAGAGTATCCGCTAAAAACCATAGGAGGTCTTTCAGAAACTGGACAGTAAAGTTTATACATTTTTACAAAATTTCTTAAAAATGTAGTTCTTTTTTGTATAGTATCTATTGGTTCTGATTCTAAAAAAACATCTAACTCTATATCTGGCTCATCTGATCTATTATGAAAATCACCAGCAATCCAATTAATTATAAGTCTGTTACTTTCTATCTCATTATATGCTTTAGTCATCATTGAAAGATACTGAGGACTTACATGATACGGTCTTAGTGCAATCATATATTTTAGTTTGTGGCCAGGGGTAAGAGAAGCAGCAGACTTTACAAAATAGTCTGGTTGTTGTGAATGAAAAGTTAACAAAACTGACTTATAGCCACATTCTTCTAGGTAATGAGAAAGAGCATCAAGAGGAAGTTGGGACTCTCTTAGCATGTAATGAATATTCATTATTGAGCAAGTTTTTCTCGTTCATCAATAATTGTTATAGCAAACTTCATCATTTTGTCATAGCCTACTGCATTATCCATGATTTTATTATAGTGATGACCACAAAATAGCAAGTCTCCGTTTAACCCAGTTACTTGAACCAGGGCTTCCGCATTGCACCTATCGCATCTATTTAAAGGTGACAATTTCCATTCTGGTTTTACATCATCTTTAAGCATTGTAAACATATTATACCTTCCGATTGTCGGTTTTATAAAATCCAGAGCCATTGAATGTGACTCCTATATTAGAGTATACACGAACTAGGGACTGATTGCAAGTCTCACATTGATACCCTGGATCGTTTTCGGACATAGACCTAATCTTTGTATATCTTATTGCACAAGACATACAGTCATATTCATATGATGGCATTATTTCTTTTTCGTTTTAGCCTTTACTTGCCATACTGGTAGGTTTAATTGGTCTCCAGACCACTCATACCCTAATGCTTTTACGATAAACTTAATTATTTTTATTCTCATTATTTAATTCTCCCACCAAATTTTGACCAAACTCTTTCATGAATATAGAAGAAAGTCATTTCTAGTGCTAGATATGACAGTCCATATAGACCAACATACTCCCACTCTGCCTCTCCAGTGTAATACTTAAGTACGAAATAGATTATTCCAGAAACAAAAGTAAAGTGTACAAATGGCCAACTTGCAGTTTTTAGTAATGACTTTCTTCTAGACTCCATTATAGTGCTACCATTCCTTTTCCTCCGCCACCTACGGATTTCTTTACAACAGGCTTTGCAGCCTTCTTAACAGACTTCTTAGCGGGTACTACTGGTTGCTCTGCTAGTTTGTTTAGCAATGGAAGATCTTCTTCGCCAGTATAAACTGGACGACCCCAGCCAACAACTCCATTGATTAGTTTTTTCTTGTTGTTCTTTACATATGCACGTGTTTTTTCTACGCACATACCGCCATTTCGCTGGTCTCCCTTTGCAGTGCCTGATGTGTTGCCTTCAATAACCTGGATTGTTCCATCTCCATTATTCTTAATGCAAATACCAACATGTGAAATACGATTTACTCCGTCTTCTGGGAAATCAAAATAGATCCAGTCTCCTGGGGTTGGGTCGTCATTACGAGCATCTGCCCAACGATCATTTTTCTTAAACCAATCAGATGCTGCAACGGTTGATGCAGACTTTGGATACTTCTTTGGATTTAATCCTGATGTAAATGCACACCAAGAAACAAATGATTGGCACCATGGTTGGAAATTAACACCAGTCCACTTACCATATTTTGTTTCATTATCTTTAGGACCTTCAATAGTTCCTACTTCTTTCTTTGCAACTTCAATAATTGCTTCTACCGAACCTTTTACCGACATGCTTCCTCCTTGTTAATGTAGCATACATATATTATAGCAGAACAAGGTGTGTCTGTCAATAAGTGTGTATTATATTTTTGCTAAGGATGGATTAAGGGCAGATCTTGCTCCCGCAATAGCCTTTTCAATTTCAGAACAAACAAAGGCAAACTCTTCTTCAAAGATTTCTGGAGATCTGTCAGAGCCCATCGCTGGGTTCTTTCCTTCTGCAATTAGAGCCTCTTTTAAGGTTTTTTCTATGTCATAATTTAAGACTGTGCATGTAAAATGTTTCATAACATAGCCGTCCTTATCAATCAAATACTTCTCATAATTGCCACCCATTTGAACTCCATCATAAAATCCAATGTTTAGCCAAGGTGATTTAAATTTTCCTTCAACATTCCCATCTTCTAAAGAATCTCTCATTAACTGTAACATTTTCATCTGTGATGAAATTTCTGCATATACTTCGTGAGGTGGTAGTGTTGGTTGTCCTAGTCCGTTAGTTCCAGCGCTAAGTCCGTTCTCTAACACTTCGTTTAGTAACTCATGAGGAACCGAAGAAACCATCTCTGAGTACTTAAAGGTTGTATTGTAAATTTCTTCCCCGTAGGCTTTTGAATCTAAACCACAAGTAATTCCTTGTGACCATCTTCCTTTGGTAACTCCTGGACCGCAGTAGTCGTTTGTTGGTATAGCAATTATTTCAAAATCTTCGCTGTTATACTTATCTTGAAGCATCTGTAAAACTTCTAGTTGGTTGGCGTTACCGCAACCGACTGTGGTATTTGCTACCAGTGTAACCTTGCCTTTGTATTGTTCAAGGTGGTTTGGGGTGCCTTCTGCTGAGTTTAGAGGAATATCATAGATTGATTTCATGATTTTATTATAACATGTTTTTAAGGGCAGTTTTAGTCATACCCAGGACTGATGTTTAATTACGAATGTAAGAGGCAGACCCTATTACAATCTTTGAAAGAGAAGATAAATACTCTCCAAAGGTACTAAAGGTATTGCGATTTACATACGAGGCTGCAGAAACTGCAGTTGCCACAGAACTTCCAGCAGTATCTGTTGGAGAACCATTGTACTTGGTGATACGAACCTTGCCAGGAGCAACCATATCAAGTCCAGGACCTGTGTTTGTCAGTCCTTCTAGTTGTGTTGCGTTGCCCAATGCTCCCACACCAATTACTCCATTAACACATGAAGGAAATCCTACAACATCTTTGCGTCGATCATTGCCTGTTGCAGCAAACACTGGAATGTTGTTTGCATTTAAAGATGCTACTGCATTCACAGTAACTGTATCATTTGTGCATAGTTTAAGGTTGTTTGCGCTTACTGAGGACTGGCTGACTGAAAGAGCATCGATACTATACTTAGATGCATTCTTTGATACCCAGTCAAATGCTAGTGCCAAGGCTCTTGCATCTCCCCTTGAATTTCCAAGGGATGTAACATCATTAAATCTAATAAAAACAATCTTTAGATTTGGATCAACAGTGAGAGCAGCCTTAACCATTGAATCACCATGGTAGGTAGCGTTGTTAATTGATTTTGGCCATGGAGCAGATGCTGCACCCTTGCCTTCCATAAACAGTTCTCCGTTAGGGCAAGACATGTTTTGAGAAACAATCTTTGACTTTACAGTTGTAAAGCAGACCTCGTGAATAATTTGAGGGAAGTTATTAGAATTGATGGCAGAGTCAATAATCGCTAAGACTCTTTCATCTTGTGCCTGTGCTGGCTGAATTGCTGTGATTACAAGTACTGCTGATAGTAGTGCTAGTAGTGCTTTCTTCATTTATTTTATCCTTTGTTTGTTGTTTGTTTATTCTTTTATTTTAAAAACTACTTGACATGGATCTCCACCGTCTTCCCACTCCTGCTGTTCTTCAGCAGTCATGTATGGATCTCCATCATGGGTGTTACAGAACGGTTCTGTAATCCACCCTCTATCTATACCGTTTTCCAACCATATAGTAAACTCATCGTGATCTATTTCTTCTAGCATATAATAATTATACTCCTAAGCACTGACAATGTCAACTGGACCCATGCAGGATGGGCTAAATTTTATGGCTGCATTAACTGCCTGAAGAACTCTATTTCTTGCATTTTTTTGTTTGTCTGTGGCATACAAAACCCCATACGCATACTCTGCTCCAGAGCCCATGGCTAGATATGGAACTGTATATTTAGATAAAGACATATCCCCAGAACTGTGTTCATATATTTCTCCACGAATTGCAACAATTAATCCTAGGTCTCCGTCTTTGGATGTATCAACCCAGAACTCGTTATAAAAATCACGAAGTTCTTTAACAAACTTAGTCTGCATAAATTTGTCTGTGTCTTTAAGGTTGGGTGCTGTTGGTTTAAAATTATAACGGATTCTTTCTCCGTCCATTGCACCAGCATATCCAATAAGATATGGACCTATCTTCCAAACCTTTGGCGCATCAAGTGATAGAATAGTATTATCGTCAGATGCCCCACGATCTCCAGCCATATATACTTTACCTTCGTGTTTTACTACAGCAATACAGGTCATGCGAAAGCCCCTCCAGATAGGTATGATTAAGTATACCATCCACCTGAAGGGGCTGTCAACTAGGGTCAATAATGACTAATTAGCCTTTTTGTCTACCGTTTTAAACGCATCATTAATCTCTGCTAATGTGAGTTTTCCATCGTCTAAGAAGGCTCTTGCAAGCCTCTCAATGACACTTGCTACACCAAGCAGACCTGCGAGCATTACTGCCTGAAGGGTATCAATTCCTACTACGGCACCAGCACCAAGTACTGATAGACCAGAAGCAGCAAACACTGCTACGATACGCATTAATATATTAGAAAGGGCTTTTTGTGGGCTCTCTTTTTTAGGGGCCTCTACTACCTTTTTAGTTGCCATTATTTATCTCCTTTCCCAGCGAAATATCCGCCAATAATTCCAATTAGACCTACTAAGGCATTTTGAACTAAAGCGATAGCATCTTCATTGGTTCCAAATTTTTCACCCGTTGAAGATTGCTGTAAGAGCATTGAGGCATATTCACCAAGAACTACTAAGCCAATAAAGCCAAGTATGCCTAGGGTTATGACCCACATTAATTTATCTTTCATTTTAGTCCTCCTTTCTTAGCGGTATTGTAATTAACCAAATTACTGTTGTTGCAAGTACTGCAATACCAACAATATCTCTGGCTGATCCTGTTAGGGTTAACCATGCGATAAAGAAGCCAAGGAGGGTGAATGCCTGTGCAATTAATTCCATTCCTGCGTCTTTAAACCATTTAACTAATCCCTTTAGTAGTTTACCTAAAAGGTTAATTGCTTTATTGATTATCTTCATTTGTTCCTCCTTATGACTGCCCCTGCAATTTGTGATACGATGATCACTGGGACAATTACTTCTTGCGCTTTCTCTCTCTGATCGTCTGTCATATCCATACCTAACTCAGAGAAATTAGATAGGAGTTCTACTGGGTCCACTGCAAAGACTGCTCCAAGTGGGTCTGCTAAGAATGCTTCTGTTTGTACTTCTGTTACTGCATCTGCTAATGTAAAGGGCATTGGTGTATCCCCTGCAGATTCTGCTCTATCACCAAACTCAACAAATGCTGAAGCAAGTTCTGGATTAGACTTCATCTGCTCAGCAATCTGTGCAACTTCTGAGACCTTAATACCAAGATCTTCTGCAACCTCCTGCTTTGCTTCTTGAGTCAATGCTTTAAGTGTTTGGCTAACTGCTGTTATTTGTTCAGGGGAAAGAATAACTAATTTGTTATCCTTGCTTGTAAGGTTAGCAATAACTCCAGATAGATCTTCTGATGTTCCAGTTCCTTTTTCAGGAACAAGTGCTGCTAAAACTTCATCTTCAATTTCTACATCTGGCTCAGTCCAAGGATTCTCTTCTGGCTCTGGTTCTGGTCCAGGCTCTGGCGATGGTTCTGGGGTAGGCTCTTCAGTAGGCTCTGCAACTGGCTCTTCAGTTGGTTCTGGCTCTGGTGTAACCTCTGGGGTAGGTTCAGGTGTAGGCTCATCTGTAGGATCTACTGTAGGCTCTGGAGAAGGCTCTGGTGTAGGTTCTTCTATTGGTTCTTCAGTTGGCTCTGTAGAAGGTTCTGGGCTTGGCTCATCTGTAGGATCAGGAGTTGGCTCTTCAGTTGGTTCTGTAGTAGGCTCTGGTGAAGGTTCTGGTGTAGGCTGATTGGCTGCAGCATTGGCTGCTGCTTGAGCAATAGCAGCATTAAGTTCTCGTTGTGCCTGCTCATAATAATATTCCCATGCATCTTCAATGGCACTATTAAGATCAACTATTGACTGATCATATTCATCTTCTGCATTTTCTTTGTTCTGTAGTGCAGTTGCTGTGTTTGTTACGGCAGTATTATAGTTGTTAGTTTTAGTTGTCAAGGTTTGGTTGTATGTGTTCAGTGTTGAAACTGCCTGATTGTAAACATTTAGTTTGTCATTGTATACTGCTTGGGCTGAGGTCTTTGCAACAAGGGCAGCATTATATGCATTAACTTGTTCTTGACTTGCTTGTGTGCCATGGGAGAATGTATTAAGATTACAACTAAAACCTACACCCCATCCACCAGTATAATCACAACCTGCTCCAGTCCAACCTCCAGGAATTGCCCATCCAAGATGATAGGATCCTGGGCCTCCACCGTTATACCACCATATCTCTACATCTAAAGTCTTGTCTTCACTAACATCGTACACTGGAGAATATGGACTCCATGTTGTTCCTTGCTCTACCCAGTTATTAACAGCAAGGTTTCCGTTAACATACATTCTAAATCCATCATCTGTGTACCCTGCAAAATATGTCGAGGTCCAGTGTGATGGCACCGTAATTACTCCAGTAAACTTAACGATAATATTTTCATAGTATCCGCAAACTGGAAGGTTCATTGAACTTGAATTCCATGTGCCAGTACATATAACAGATCCAGGTATCGCTACGCTACCATTTCTTAATAGATGATAAACGGTATACTCAAGTCCTACACCACCCTGCACAGATGCTTGTGCTGTAGATAGATTTATATTTGCTATGTCAAGGGCGTCTTGTGCATCATTTTTATTTTCTAGTGCTGTGGCTACCGTTACTGTTTGTCCATCTACTGCTGTTTGGGCTAAGTCTTTTTCTTCAAGTGCCGTGGTTTCTGCAGATAGGGCATTGGTATGTGCAGCATAGGCATCGTCCCTATCCTGTTTAGCATCAACGGCAAAGTTATATTTATTTTCTGCTATATCAATAAGGCTATTGAACTGATCTTTATACCCAAGGTCATCTACGCTGTCTTTAAGGTCTTGTATTTCTTGAGCAGCAACTGATATGGGATCGTTAGGATTGGCCTCTGTAGGGGCTATTAGAAGCCATCCAAAGGCCAATAAAGTGGCTGTTACTATTCTTGTTAAGCGTTTTATTTGCCTTTCCCCCTTGCAGACTAATGTCTGATAGGGTTATTATATCATTTTATTGCACAAAAAAGGGGCTATCACAATTGATAACCCCTTTAGTGTTGGACTAATTACTTAACTAAAGCAACCTTAGCCTTTGGATTCTTCTTGTTCCACTTTGTAGCAAGTGCATTGAATGACTTCTTCAAAGAAGCAAGTGCAGCAGCGTTATCTGCTGTTAACTTAGCAATCTGTGCATCCTTAGCAGCAAGAGCAGCATCTGATGCTACCTTTGCATCTGCAAGTGCCTTAGCAGAAGCAGCCTTCTCTGCTGCAATAGCAGCATCTGCAACAGCCTTTGCCTGAGCAACTGCGGTTGTTGTATCATCCTTGAACTTTGCAAGTTCAGCATTCTTAGCAGCAATTAGAGCAGTGTGCTCTGCTGTTGCCTTAACTAATGCAGCATCTGCAGCAGCCTTAGCAGCAAGTGCTGCATCCTTAGCAGCAGTCTGTGCAGCAAGTTCTGATACTAGATCACGGACTGTGATTTCTGCAAACGGTGCTAATGCACGAGCAGGAAGACCTACTACATCAGCAGTTGTTGCATCTGCAGCAGTTGTTGGGCTGAATGTAATTAATGAGCGTGTTCCAGTTGCTGGAAGTGTTGCAACAAACTTTGCAACTCCAAAATCTGAAAGCGTAGCACCAGTGGTTGCTGTTGCTGTGTCTAGTGTTGCTGTTGCAGCAAATACTGTTGCAGTAATTGACTTACCAGATACTTTGTTTCCAAATGTATCTGTTGCAGTTACTGTGATATCTTGCTTTGTACCAGCAGCACCTGTGGCAGGTGCAGAGACTGTAAGAGTATTAATCTTGCCAGCAGTTCCCTGTACATAGTATGTAAGGGTTGTTCCCTGGTTGTTGATTACAACTGTGCCAATTGCTGTTGTCTTTGTGTAGACATAAAATGTTGCAGTTGTTCCTGTACCAGTTGCAATTGTCAAAGATGAAGATCCTGATGTTGCTCCTACTGGTGCAGCGGTTGTGTGTAGTGCAGACACGATTGTTGCGTTTGTTGTTGTAACAGAAACCGATGTTCCTGTGTCAACTGTTGCGACGAACTTAAGTGCGTCTGCAGCGTCAACTGTGTTATCTGCGGGTACTGGCAATGCAGCAGGTGTAGCAATAGAAGAGTTTGTAGTGTTTGCTACAGAATCTAATGATACAGCGACTGTCATTACAGCAGCACTTGCAGGTGTTGCTACGATTGTGCCCAAAGTCATGGCTGCAACCATGGCTAGTGCGATTTTCTTAAATGAGTTCATTTAATTTATTTCTCCTTGTTTTATAGTGTTTTTAGTCTGTCCAGGTAGTCTTTTATTTCTTCTATCTGGCTAGGTTTATATTGTATCACGTTCTCAGGTAGTTCGTCAACTCGCTTAGGTCTATCCCTAAAAGTATGAACCTCTACCTCAGTGTCTGTATTTTTAGGGGTATAAGATATAGCCCCAAAAATAGCACCACACACAGCATCAGCCAAGTCCTTTGACTTTTTGCGTGGATGGTCAACTCTATCATTTTTCATAATCTTTAACTGGGTTAGTTCATCAAATAATAAATCAATTGCAGGCATAGCAAGTCTTTCCTCATACACGAGCATAGCCATATCCTCATAGTGCTTCTTGGCAACAGAAACAGTATCAGTTTTCATTCCAACCTGCTTTAATTCATTTTGAATATCAAATGACTGCCAACGGTCAAACGAAACCATGCCAATATCAAACCCTATCCTTCTAAGGTTTTGGATCCATTGTTTAACTTCAGATAGGTTTACTGGTCCTTCAACCTTTGGCTCCCACCACGCTACTGCATCTACTACTACGATTGGTGCTACTTGTTCGTAGTTATTGATTACTTGTATGTTTACCCATTTTTCTACATGTGCAATTGCTACAGCACACTTGTCATGCTTCTGTGCAAGGTCAGCATGAACATAATATTTCTTAGTTGGATCTGGCTTAAAGGCTTCATCAAATCTTTTAAAGTTATCTATTGGGTTTCTTAATGTCATACAGGCTCTTACTTTTTCTGCCTGCTTAAAGAATGCATCTGAAGCAAAAGTTGGTACGCATGCAAAGCGCATCATGGCATCACCAAGGTCTGTCATAAATGCAATCATAAAGTCGTCAATCTTGCGAGTAGGGTTTACTTCCCATGTAGGTCTCTTTAGTGCAAATACTCCTGGGTACTTGTATGAAATTATATGATCTTCGTCCCACGAAATTTGAAACTTATTATCTGGATCTGTGTCTGGGAGTAGTGGATTAATTATAAACTCATGTGTTTTTTCAACTGATTCTTTTTCAGCAATTACTGCATCATACTTTTCTGAAATAAAGTCGCCTGGATATCTTGGAAATGAAAGCAAAACAACCTTACCTAGATCTGGGAAACGAGAGTCTACTGATCCACGGAAAGCCTTGTAAATGTTGTCTGCAGTCTTTCCTTGTTCGTTACCTGTTCCAACCTCAGATGCAAAACCAGAAATCTCATCAAGTACTGCAAGTAGCAAGTTCAAACCCTCATGTGATTCTCTTTCTGAGTGACCAGAATAAACAGTAATTGATTTATCAAACTCAACTGAGTCTGCCTTAGCATTATACTTTCCAGCAAACCATGGGGACTTTTCAATCTTAGATTTAAAACCTTTAAAGAAAACATTCTTTGCTTGTTGTGCGTTAATAGCAACATTGATAAGGTCAATAGCATCTCCAGAGGGCTTTCCAAAATACTTTGCAGGGTCTTTTAGGCATAATAGTTTATATACTATATATGAACATGCTACGGTTGATGTGAAGTCTTTTCCAGATCCCTTGCCAAGTTGCAGGATGATTTCATTCTTTGTGTACTTATCGTAGTACCTTGATCCTTTTTCTTCCCCCATTATATCTATCAAATCTTCTTTACGATAAATCTGACTCATAGCCTCAACAATGTCATATTGAATATCAGACAAAGGTGGTTGGCCAAGGTAGTCTGGAGACTCAACAAAAGTCTTTGCATCTACTGGGGTTTCTTCAAAGTGATTACTTTTAAGAACTTCTAAAAAATCATCAAAGTTTGCCATTACTGCTCACTAATTGATTCAGATACAATCGTTACTACTTCGTTTTGCTTTGCAATAGCAGATAGTCTTTGCATGATAATGTCTCTTACTTCTGGATGTTCTGACGCTATATCTCTAAGAATTCCCACCAGAACTTCTTGTCTTCTTTCAATCTCAACCATTTCTTCTGCAAGTTCTTTGTTCTCAAGCAAGCCAGCCTTCTGTAGCATATCAATTCTTTTAGATTCAATATCCATTACAAGTTTAATTGCAGCAGTCTTTGCGCTAAGGTTATTAGTCATTGATGCTTCATCAATAACTTCGTATGTACGAGAAACTAATTTACTGTAGTGTGTGTCTGCAGCAGCCAGTGCTTCTTTGGCACGAGCACGGATAGCATCATTAGCAGACGCCATAACCTTCCACTCATTAATAAGTGTTACTACTTTAGTCCTTGGGATGTCTAGTTGTTTAGAAATTACCGTAGGGTCATTTCCCTTTAGGTATTCTTCTACTACTTGATTAACTTGATCAAGATGCTTAACTAGATCATCTTCAGTTGACATTATTTAATTCCCTTGCTATTTTTAGTAATACTAGATAACCAATTAAATCGTCTAAATCGTTATCACCAATATAAGATCCGCCCCTAGTTATTCTAGAAAGTTTGTCGTCAATTCGAACATGTAGTTGCTCTACTCTGTCTGATGTGGCAAAAACCCTAACAGGATTAAGAGCAGAGTCACCATAAGATTTGTTTTTTGCAATTAACATTTCTTTAATTTCATCACAAACCTGAGCAATAGTAAACTGTGTCTCAGAACTCATCCTCATCCTCCTCGTCACTTAAGTCAAAAATATCTGGAAAGTTTTTAAAGGAATTAATGACATAGGCTATACCTACTGAACTAGCCACGGTAATGGCTAAAATAATCTTTTTTGTTTTACTCATCGTTTAGATTTCCTTAATCCAAATTTTGCAAGATACACATAAATAGTTTCCACGCTTACCCCACACTCCTTTGCAATCTCGTCTGGAGTCTTTTTGTCCATAAGATAACGCTTACGCATAAAGACTTCTGATGTATATAGTTTAGCAGCCATGGCGTTATTTGTCAACTCCTGGAACCTTCCAGTCAAGATCTTCTCTGTTGACTGGTGGAGAATCTTTTATTCCCATCATATGCTGATACCCATCAATCTTGTCGTATTCTGGATTGTACCTTGTCATACCTAAAGCAATCCCACTTTTTTTACAGTATTCTTGTGTAACTGATAGTGGAATATTTCCATACTTGCCCTCAAGTCTTCCAGAAAACAATAAATTTAACTTAAGCATTGCTTTTCTTGAATGCTCCCAGTAATAATGTTTTTTATTGTCTGCCCATGGTCTGGCGGTGTTATGTCTGCTTATTTGTTCTCCTGGGTATTCTCTTTTAAGATTATGGTAATAAAATATTTTAGATGTAGCAAACATTCTCCATCCACGACCCCAGGACTGTAAAGAAACATATGGCTCTTCTCCATTAAAATTCATTTCTGGATCAAGCGGAACTTCATCTATGTATGACTTTTCTGCAAAGCACCAAGTAAAGTGCACCCAATACCCTTCATGCACATCATCGTCCTCTGGTGGAGCATGACCAATTGGAAACCAGTATCCTGGTATGAAGTCTGTAGCAGTCTGAGATCTTGGATCCCATCCAGAAATAGAAGGATGATAAAGATTGGTATTTACGACATCTTTATATTTAATAGACCAATCTTCATTGTATGCAAAGTCTGGACTACAAAAAGTTAAGATTGCTTTCCCAGTTTCAGACTTTGCTTTTGCTTTTGCATACTCCTGTAGGCATGTTACATCCCAGTCTTGTTCAAACCTTGTGTGTCCACAAATATAAAGGACATAGTCAAACTCAACTGGAATATCTTTTGTTGTTAGGTCTCTTGCCCAGAGAATACCTCTATACTCAGATAAATCAAATTTTCTGTATAGCATTTGGCTTTCTGGTATAAAACTAAGATCTGAATAAAATTCTGGAAAATGCTCTTCAACTATAGAAAAGAAAAGGCTGTCCTTGTCTTTTGCTTTAGAGTAGCAGTCAAGAACTGTACCCAGCAGGTCTCCTTCTTTATAAGAAATTATTGATACTAGTATTTTCATATTGCTTTCTCCCAGTTTTTTATTGCCCAATGTCCAATGCCACAAGCGTCTGCTACATCGTTATCAGTAATAGTTCTATCATAGATTGTATTAATAAACTTGATTGTTCTTTCTTTACGAAGATTTCTTTCATAGGTTTTATACCAAGACTCTGACTTTCCTGGGTGCTGAGAACGAATAAATAGTTGTTCATCCTTTGATATTTTTTTATTACCAATATAGTTTTGCCAAGTTATTGGAGAGACTTTTCCAATTATTCTTGTCCCAGATTGCCCTGCTGATCCAAGGATTGCTCCTTGAACTAATGCAAGGTCTGCTGCAGTTTTAGGGCTATTCATGAATACCGTATGCTCAATCACGATTGCCTCAAACCCACCGTATATATCAAAAAATCCTTTTACCTTTTTCCCTGCATCCATAACCTTTTCATATATATCATTGCCTTGAAAGTTTATTTTTCCTACAGTTTTTAAGTCTTCCCCCTCAAACAAAGCAAAGGCAAGGCTATTAGTACTAGCATCAATAGCGCAAATAGTCTGTGGCTTTAGTTCTAGACCCCATTTATTTTTTACCATTTGTCTTATCCTTAATCTTTTTAATTGCTTTGACTACTGCTTCTGGATTTACGGAACAAGATGAGCACACTGCAAAATCATTATATATTGATAGTGGCATAGAACAAGATTTGCATAGCCTTGTCTTTCCTTTTCTTTTTGCTCTTTTTGATTGCATATACCTTGCAGCAATTTTTTCTTTTGTTGCAAGTTCTCTGCATTCTGGAGAACAATATATCTGGTAAGATACAGACTGAGGAAATTGTTTATCGCAAAAGTTACAATGTCTCACTTAGAATCTCCAGGGGTGCAATCTTTATTACACCTTGTCCTGCAGACTCACATGCTTTTCTAATTGGGCATGACTTGCATATCTTAGAGTTGGACCTATAGTTCTTGACTGGCAAAGTTTTATTTTCCCATGCCTTTCGAACTGTCCTCATCCAATCAAATGCCTGGTCTACCCACCGACGGTAATGATCGTTTACATCTACGGGAATCAAAAGAAGTTCATGATTGTTTTTGTTTTCGTAAATCATAACACCTTTTGGCCGTTTTAAGATTTTCATATAAATAAGTAATTGCATTAGGTGGCCAGTCTTGGCTTTACCTGATGCCTTTCTATACTCAAACCCTTCATTCATCATTGTCTTAATTTCACCAATGAGTTCTTCTCCCTGCCAATCAAGCATAACATCTCCATATCCAAAGATAGGTGGATCATCATGCCTAATCTTAAATTCAGTAGTTTCGTTATTATCGTCATCACGATATACCTTTGCTACCCCAGAGTCTATCATCGCTGCCTGAATTCTTGCATGTGAAAGAGTACCAGCAGTCATATTCGCTGCAGCATATGCGTCAGCATTATCTTCAAATGTCTGTCCATCAAAAGCAAGGTACCAATATCTAGCACACTCTCCATGGCCGTAAGCAATGGTAGAAGGAGCAAAAGTCTTTTTGGTTGTATGCTTATCTACTCTTTTAATAGTATATCCCTCTCTGATTTTTTCAACAAGGGCATCAACATTCATCGAATGAACTGGTTTTTCTTCTGGCTTTATCATAACTGTATGTAGTAAATTTTTTGTCATTATATCTCTTTTCTAGTACTATAAGTATAGCAGATTATCGGATTATATACTTTAGAGCAGATACAAGATTGTTAATTGACTCCGCTGCAGTATAGTAAAGATTCTTCTTTCCCCTGTCAGATTTATCAACATTGGCCATCCAAGTAGCCTTTAATGACATCTTTGCAGCGATTGCCTGTAAACGAACTATTTCAACTGTTGCCACATTAAGTGGTATGTCTGGCTTGATAATAATCTTGGCTATAAAGGTAAGGGCTGTAGTCAACTCCTCGTCCTGCATATAGTCTGCTATTTCTGCCAAACCATTTACCATCTCTATTGTTGTCTGTTGCTGTTCCATTATTCCTCCATCATGTCTTCTAGTATGCTCATCTCAATTATAGCAAGTCTTACCTTGGCATTACCCTCGCCGATTACGACTACGATGGCTGGATCCTTGCCATTTTTCATGGCATCCGTAGTAGCCTTAGCCCAAACCTCTTTATTTAAGGTAAAAGATTTTCCAACTTCTTTAAAGTCTACGACAAAAGTTTTCCAGGAAGCATCGCCTTTTTGGGTATTGCGTCCAGAATTCTTGTGCTGTTTGGCACCAATTCTTTTGCTTTCGCTTTTCTCAGTCATCTTTTTTTACTTTCTTATATCCTTTTTTAAATAACATTACTTCTGATAAATGTTTTTCTGAGCACATCCAAGACGCCATACCAGTTTCCATATAAACCCTCATGGTTTTTACTTCTTTTTTGCAAGTCTTACAAGGAAACTTTCCTTCGTATATGCTGTAGTTAGTCATTTAACCTAGACTTAATTGATTCTTGCAAGTCAAGATCCTCTCTTACTCGATTAACAAATGCTTCTTTACCCTGAACTTTTGTGCCATCAGGAAGTATGTACCATGCTCCTGTACGCTCTACAATACCGTTTAGTTCTGCTGTAGTAACCAGATCACCAATGGTATCAAGACCAATATCGTCACCTCTAAAGTAAAAATCATACTCACCAGACTGGAACCCTGGAGAGGTTTTGGAGAATTGGAGTTCCCACTTAATAGTTCTACCAATTTTTTCTTCAATTAATTTATCTCCTACCTTGATCTTGCCCTTAATCGCTTGATTGTCTGACTCTGAAGAAAAGAGTTTAATAATACATGAGGAATAAAACTTAGTAGCCTGACCACCAGAAGGCTGCTGGCTAGTATACATAGCATTGATATTGTTACGAGACTGAGAAATAAGAACAAG
>Ga0208223_1000013_pt1 | contig 45990 bp, 43 predicted proteins | sample LakMenE07Oct09ns_FD_150678 | JGI IMG/M metagenome (GOLD analysis project Ga0208223, IMG submission 150678) | Freshwater microbial communities from Lake Mendota, WI - 07OCT2009 deep hole epilimnion ns (SPAdes) | ecosystem: Environmental > Aquatic > Freshwater > Lake > Epilimnion/Euphotic zone ...
ACCATTCGTAGGCCGGAATAAGCGTAAGCGTTTCCGGCGAAAAGCTTTAACTGTTGTGAAAAGCACTCAGCCAAAAACGCTACGCTTATTCTGGCCTACATCTTTAACAACTTACTCCCGCAAGCTAAATACAATCGGCACAATCACCGCACTGGCAACTGGCGTATCACCGCGTTTTGCCGCAATAAATTTCCATTTCTTCACTGCATCAATCGCCGATTCATCCAGCATTTCATGACCACTGCTGGTTTCAACCACCACCGAACTCGGCGTACCTTCTGGCGTTACTTGCACGCGTAACATCACCTTACCCGTCCAACCACGGCTTTTAGCTATCGCCGGATAGTCAGGTTTTGGATTACTGAGATAGTTGGCTTTGAAATTGGCCTCGGTAAACTGCTCAACCGCTGGTGCGGCTTTTGCTGGTGTTGGCGAAGCAGCTTGTGGACTAGGTTGTGGTTCGCTGACCGGTTCCACAGGTGCAAAATCAGGTGATTTCTGTACTATCGGTGGGGCTTTTTTAACGATGGGTTTTGGTAACGGTTTTTTCGGCGGTTCAACCGGTTTTGGTGGTGCAACTTGGGGTTTCGGTGCCGAAATCGTCACCATCGACACTTCCATTTGCAAAGCCTGTGCTGCAGTGAACTTTTCTTCGGGCGCGAAAAACCACATCAAGGCATAAATATGGATTAACACTACTAATATGGTTAATAAACTCACCATATTGCTCGCTTTCTCTTCACCTAATAATTGTTTTAATAATTGATAGGGTTGGAGATTTTGACTAGTAATTTTTAGTTCAGGAACCGAAATATAACTATCAAATACAACATCCGTTTCGCTTTTAGATAAATACATAGGCGGCATTAGTTAAATTGAGGGAATTTAGCGTAAACAAAATGATTGAATGGGTTGGTTTTTAAAAAACCAACCCAACCCAACTTGACTACTAATTAATAATCCAATGACAATCTAACGTAATAGGTACGTTGAGGGAATGGATGTGCTTCATAGGCTTTTTGATCAAATAAATTATCAATACCACCAGAAACAGAGCTTTTTAGATTTTGGTATGTAGGTAATTGATAAGATGTTTTTAAATCAACAAAAGTATATTCATCAACCGCTCCAAATACATTTGAACCTTGTTCCAAGTTTTCCAAATCATTAAATACGTCGCTACGATAACGAACCGCTGTTGACACATTCCATTCTGGTTGGATGTGATATGTAGCAGAGGTATTAACTTGTAATTTAGGTAGACGAACCCATTCATTACCCACTAATGCAGGATTCTTACTATTTTTAGTGATTTGTTTATTTAAAACAGTACCGTTAGCCATAAAGTCTAAAGGCAAACCAAACAAATCATTTTGTTGATAAGTTAAATCTGCACCAATCGTTTCAGTTTGTTCAATTGGCTGGAATGCTGAAACACTGGTAGTACCATACATTTGCAATGTACTTGCAATCTCATCATTGACAGTTTGATAAAAGAAATTCGCTCTAACATAGCCTTTACGTAGATCGTATTGAGCCATCAAATTATGAAAATAGCCATTTTCAGGACCTAAGCCAGGATAAGCAATTCTTTTTGAATTGAATGAGTCCTGACTTGCATAAAGCTCTTCAGCAAAAGGGAATCGATAGGCTTTTGAAAATGAATATCGGAAAGTCCAAACATCCGGTGAAAACTCAATCGACGCTTTAGGGGAAATTCGGGCGGCATCACGATCAGAATAGTTATCAAACGTGGTTGCTTTTCCAGTGATGGAATCGAACTTGTAAACATGGCCGCCGATAGTTTGCCAATCATCTAGTCGGGCACCAGCCATAATGCTCCAGTCGGGCATAAAGCGCCATTCTAATTGGCTAAATGCACTATTAGTTTGCGTTTGACCACCACTATTATTAGTCAAGACACCATCTCTTGCACCAGCAGAATAATTATTGCTATTTTGAACAGTGCTATTCAGAGAAGCGTGATTTAATTGATAGCCGCCCATAAATGACAAATCTTTATTATCTAAGAAATTATCTGTAGACAATTTAAGGTCATAGCCCATCCACCAAGCATCAACATCGGTAACTTGGCCTTTATTTTGATAGTTTGGATGATTAGGGTTTAATGAGGCACCAACTGTTTTATCTTTAAATTGATCATACAAGCTGGCGGTAGTATCAATACTCCAGTCTTTGGAGATTTTGCCTTTTAAGTTAAGACCGTAGTTCATCGCTTGGCGTTCAGCATAACCTGGTGCGAAATCAGATCCATTGACGAGAAATTTATTACCATTTTGGTTAACGAATGCTTGTGATGATTGACCGGCAGTTGTTCCCAATGTTGTTCCATAAAAAGTGTTACCTGCCGGATCTTTTAATAAACTTAATGGATCTGCCGTATCACGAAGACGTTCTTCATACGCAATCGTAAATCTGCCTTGTAAATCAGGCGTGAAGTCATACCCCATTTTGACTTTGAATAAATCCGTTGTGGATTTTTCAATACCATTATCGCCAAGATACATACTAGCTGGGAGTGGTTTGCCAATGCCCGGAGCAGTTTGAAATTCACCTACCGAACCACCCGATATAAGACCTCCGTCATAAGTAGTTGCTTTTGTACTATCGTAGCCTTGTGTCCCGGGTACGTTGTTGGCTTTAAGGCTATTATTTATTTGCGTTGTTCTTGGAGACATCGGTTGCCCTTGATTCTCCAATCGATTGTAAGAAGCAAAAATACTAAATTTATCGTAGCGATTCCCTGCTGAAACATTGGTTTTATAACCTGTTAAAACTTCGTTTCGTCCACCGTAGTGCATGTCTTGGAACATGCCTGTCGCATCCATATGCGCTTGAAATTTTTCAGGCATTTTGGTGTTTATATTAACGACACCGCCAAACGCACCAGTATATTGCGAGGAGAATGGGCCATAAAGCACATCGGCCGAATCAACTTCGTTTGGAGAAACCATAGACCAACGTGGTGCTCCGTTCCAGCGAACCTGTAAAGGATTGTGTAATGGCATTCCGTCCGCAAAAACCATGGTATGACCAGTTTGGAAGGTATCAGAACCTCTCATGCCTAAGGTTGGATTTGGATCACCGATAAAACGCTTACGAATAGTGACGCCGGGAGAAAAGCGTATTAAATCTTCGGAAGTTGTGACATTCACATATTTTTCAACTTCTTTTGCATTGATTTCGTAAGTTGGATTTGCCTTTGCTGTTTTAGGAAACAATGGTTTATCACTGGTAGTTTCTACCTGTACTTCATCAAGCGTTACCGCTTCTTGCTTATCAGCCGCCATCGAACCTAGTGGATAAACCAGCAAGCCGGGCAAAGCCAGTACTGCTGAGGCAATTTTTTTGTTTTTTGATTTCATTGATTAAAATCCTGTTGAAGTCTGTGTGTAATGAGTTGGTTCTTATTGATTGAATATTTAAACTATTCAGCCCATCAATTTATGAGTAAATTGATGGGCTATTTTTAAGATCAATAGTTAAATTTCAATTCAGCCATATAGGTTCTTTGTGGGAACGGGTGGAATATAAAATATTTGTTATTATTAATATTATCGATGCCGCCAGACAAACTTAGCTGTTTAGTTAGCTGGTATTTAATCCGAGTATCGACAACAAAGAAACTTGCAGTACCAAAATAGGTGTTATGAACGATATCTGTATTGTTCAATGAACCATATTGCATCCCACTGTAACGACCGTTTACAGAACCAATTAATTTATCAGTCGCTCGATATGAAACGCCGAAATTAGCTCTCCATTGGGGAATTCTAGGTGTATCTTTGCCAGTTGATTTAGCTACACCCGCCGCTAATAAACTGTCGGAATAGGCATTATCAGTAATTTTTGAATCCGTCCAAGTACCGCTGGCAAATATATCCAATCCATTAATACCAACATCATTAGCATCACCTGATAACTCAATACCATAAGTATCAGTTTGACCGATGTTATTAGTTATTGATGTTTTTATTGCTGTACCGCCACGAACATCAACTAAAGATTGCGTAGCGTAGATAGCATTTTTAACATTTTCTTGGAATAAACTTAAACGAATTCGACCATTTTTAAAAAAGTATTCCCCAGAAAGCTCGGAAGAAAGAACATCTTCAGGTTTTAGGTTCGGATTACCATTGATTAAGGTTGCAGAAGCACCCGTTCCGACTGCTGTGGTTTGGAATAATTCACCTGCTGTTGGGTAACGATAGGCTTTACCAATTGCTGCGCCAAATTTCAGTTGCTCGTTAGGGCTCCAAGTTAACTTACCTTTAGGTGAAAAATTGACTGAATGTAAATTAGCTTGATTCAATGTTTTGTACGAACCGCTAACAATACTTGAGTTCACGCCATCATAGGCATTCCAGTTTTCTAAACGGCCACCCGCAGTGAAATTCCATTTCTTATAGAAATCCCATGAATCTTGTAACCAATAGCCTTCAGTTTGGGTTTTGCCTGCAGAGTTAGAAAGATTGCTTGTAGGGTCTCCTGACATCCAGTTACTAGTCACATAAACTGGATTTACTAATTCATATAAGTCATGATGAAAACCAAAACTAACTTCATGATTACCAAAATAATCGCCAGGACGCCAAATACCTTTTGCATCAGCTGTATGCCAGTTTGTACCATTTTGAGATGTGAGCTTGCCAGCACCACCTGCTGCGGCAAGGCTAGGATCAACAGTTGGAGCTCTGGTAATATCATTGCCCAAATCAACTACACTCCCTACTAGCTCCCAGTCAAATTTACCGCCGGTATTCGATTTGAGGTTCATGCCATGTGACCAAGTGGTCTGATCAACGGTGGATCCTGTAAAAGTTGGTCCAGTACTTAATTTATATTGTTTGCCGCCAATATTAACGTTACCAGTAGAAACTTGATTACCCGCAGCATTTCTCAAAAAGCTATCCGCTGTCCAGTCGGCATTGTTTTGCCACATACCTAAGGTATAACTTGCTTTAACAGTAGGACTAATATCGTAGGCCAACTTCCATTTAAAATTATCCTGCACGGTGTGAACGATTTGGCTACCCCCTAAAACCATCATTCCTTGGCCATTTTGATTTAATGTTTGGTAGGCACCTGCCACAGCGACATCACTTGGACCAGCATTCGTAGTGCTTAGAGTTGAGGTTGCGTAAGATACTGGATGGCTTGCACTATCAAGATGATTAAAGTCAAAACGGAATGATAAATCGTTGTGCTTATCACCTATGCCAGCTGAATAGTTTTGGGTTTCATAAGTACCACTATTGCCATACATGCTGTAGTCCTGCCAACTAGCTTGGGCGCTGGCGTGAGCTTCAAATTTTTCTGGCATTTTGGTGGTGATATTCAACACCCCACCCATAGAGTTACCAGAATAGGCCGCAGAGAATGGGCCATACAACATATCAACTCGCTCTATTTCATTCGGGGTTACCGTATTCCAGCGAGGTGAGCCTGTATTGCCATTGTTATTCGCCAACAAAGAGGAAAGTAAAACGCCATCCGCATAAATTAAAGTGCGTGCACTAGAGCTGGTACCTGTCGTTCTAGTTGCTAATGGTGCATTGGTATCACCAACATAACGCTTACGAACCAAAATACTAGGCATGTATTTTATTGCGTCTTCAGTATTAAACACGTTGACCTTATCATCTAGCTTCTCTTTGGTAATGCTTTCAACTGTGACTGGTAATTTGTATTTTTCAACTAACGTTGGCTCAGCTTTTTCCGACTGACCAGAAACCGACACCTCAGGCAAAACCGCTGCAGCATCCTTTGCTGCGGCTTTTTTCTCATCAGTTGCTGCCTGTTCTGTATCACTAGCCGCCATTACTGGCATAGAGGCTAAAGCCAACAAACCAATCATTGAGCGACTGGCTTTAGGAAGATTGCGTATTTTCATAGTTCCTCTTGATTTTTAAATTATTCTCAATCGATTCGCTGGGCTGCTATGCGGCTAAGGCGCTAACAGATGCCGAGCAATTCCAAAGTCACTGCGTAACGAATATACAGCAATTACTATGCCAATAAGATAAAAACAAATAATATCAATAGGTTGAAAATTTTTGACCTTAGATTTTCACCTAAATCGCTAAAAAGTGTGTGATATGCCACACCAAAAATGCGTTAAATAACACAGTTTAATTATTTAACAGGCAAGATGAGTCTTTTTATAGCCTTAAAAAACCGCTTTCCGTGGTATTTTTGGTCCTTACTTTTACGAAAAACTCTATTTTTGCGATATGAAACCCACAAAACCATCTCTTTTAGGCAACATTCACCGTTCAGCAATGGTTTTGTCGGCAAGTTGCTTGCTGTTAACAGCTTGTAGCGAGCCATTAACAAGCTTTGCAGACACGCAACAGGGCGTATCTATTGCCAATCCTGCTTCGTTGGCCTGTACTAAGTCGGGTGGAACGCTGTCTATTCAGCATGATGCGGCGGGCAATGAATACGGGCTGTGTAGCTGGCCTTCAGGGGCGCAATGCGAGGAATGGCGATACTTTCGGGGCGAATGTGCAGCGAGAAAACCGGATGATTTAGCGAAATAATGACGGGGGTTTTGGGGGGTGAAAAAATAGGGGTGTGTTAAATAACACAGTTTAATTAATGCTTAGAAATTATGACTACCGCTACTGCATTTGGGTCAAAGTTCGTGATTAAAGCTGCTGGGAGAGTTAAGAAGGACTAGCTAGTCGCTGCCGACGAAAAGACCATTTTTTGGGGGAAGAAGGTTTGGGCTATGCGTGGAATACGCTATATCATTTAGTTTGCCAGTGCCAATACATGACTGGAAACTATGATCAAACCAGCTTGGCATTCAATGTGAAGACCGAATGCCAAGCCGTTAAGAAATTGCGGATGCTCTTTTTTACTTAACTGATGCTAAGCAGCGCTAATAGCGGATAGTGCAAGGTATTAAATTTTATTGATGTAAGCACTTGAATAAAAGTAAATCGGTATTGTGCAATTAGAGTCTTGATTGTTTGGCAAGCACGTTAAGGCTTTACCGTTCGTCCTGAGCCTGTCGAAGGATGAACGGGAAAGCCGAGCCGGTCGCCGATCATGCTTCGACAAGCTCAGTACGAACGGCTTAAGTTGCAGGCAAGACTTTCTGGACTGGCTTCCTGTTTACTTTTGTTTAACGACTTATAACTTCAAAAAACCAAAGCGTCTAATTAATGCCGGAGTCTTTGATTTTGTCATTGAATATGAATCCCTTAGCTTCAAAGTTATCCAATCTGTTTAGTTAAGCAATCCCTAGCGGGATGACAAAACAAAAGTGGATCAGCAATTTCAAAAAATACTTTTCCAGAGGTAATCACATCGTTTTGCGTAAAAGCACAGCGATTGCGTAACATCTGTTACTTAACCCGCATCCCCGCTTGCGCCCCATCATCCGGCGACAATAACCATATATCCTTACCACCCGGCCCGGCAGCAAGCGCCATCCCTTCTGATACCCCAAAACGCATTTTGCGCGGTTTCAGGTTAGCCACTACTACTGTCAATTTGCCTTCCAAATCTTCTGCCGAATAAGCCGATTTAATCCCGGCAAAAATATTGCGGGTTTCGCCGCCAATATCGACGGTTAACTGCAACAGTTTTTCAGCACCTTCCACTGATTGCGCTTTGATAATTCGCGCAATACGCAAATCGATTTTAGCGAAATCTTCAATGTCGATGGCTTCAGCTATGGCTTCATTGCTTGTTACAGCGTTTTCGGCTGGTTTTTTCTCCGCTTTGGCTTTAACAACCGGCGGGGTTTTTTCTAGGTTTTCTTTAGACGCTTCAACAATCGCGGCAATTTTGTCGGCTTCTACACGAGTCATCAGCGGGGTAAAGCTGTTGATACGGTGGTTGAGCAAGGCTGATGCGTTGCTAGGCCAAGCTTGCGGTTCAATGTTGAGGAAGCTTTCGGCGTTAGTCGCCAAAGTTGGAATGACAGGGCGTAAATACGCTACTAATACACGGAATAAGTTCACGCCCATTGAGCAAACCGCGTGTAATTCAGCGTCTTTGCCTTCTTCTTTGGCGATTAACCAAGGTTTTTTGTCATCGATGTACTGATTGGCTTTGTCGGCCAAGGCCATGATTTCGCGCATGGCTTTACCAAATTCGCGATTCTCGTAGAGTTCGGCGATGCTGGCGTTAGCGTCAATAAATTGCTGGAATAAAGCCGGTTCAGCGCATTCGGCAGATAACAAACCATCAAACCGTTTAGTGATAAAGCCGCTACAACGGCTGGCGATGTTGACCACTTTGCCGACTAAATCTGAGTTAACCCGCTGGGTGAAATCGTCAAAACTTAAATCAATATCATCGACGCCCGCGCTGAGTTTGGCGGCGAAGTAATAGCGCAAATATTCTGGATTCAAGTGTTCCAGATAGGTGCGGGCTTTGATGAAGGTGCCCCGTGATTTCGACATTTTTTCGCCGTTGACGGTTAAAAAGCCGTGGGCAAAAATCGCGCTTGGGGTGCGGTAGTTGGCACCATAAAGCATCGCTGGCCAGAATAAGGCGTGGAAATAAATAATGTCTTTGCCGATAAAGTGATACAGCTCGGTGTTGCTATCTTTTTGCCAAAACTCGTCAAACGCCAAGCCTTGTTTATCGCACAGGGCTTTGAAACTGGCCATGTAGCCGATTGGCGCGTCTAGCCAAACGTAAAAATATTTGCCCGGTGCATCAGGAATTTCAAAACCAAAATAAGGTGCGTCGCGGGAAATATCCCAGTCTTGCAAGCCATTTTCTAACCATTCCGCCATTTTGTTGCTAACTTCAGGCTGTAAATGACCAGCTTTGGTCCAATCGTCAAGCATTTCGGCGAAGTGGCCGAGATTGAAAAAGTAATGTACCGAGTCTTTTTCGATGGGTTTTTCACCGGAAATGGCTGATACAGCATTTTTCAATTCCATCGGTGAATAAGTCGCGCCGCAAGCTTCGCAGTTATCGCCGTACTGGTCGGTCGCGCCGCATTTTGGGCAATCGCCTTTGATAAAGCGATCTGGCAAAAACATATTTTTGACCGGATCGTAAGCTTGGGTGATGCTGCGGCTGCTGATGTGGCCGCTGTCGCGTAAGCTTTTATAAATCTCGCTGGAGAGGGTTTTGTTCTCTTCGGAATGGGTGCTGTGATAATGATCGAAAGCTACGCCAAATTCGTTAAAGTCGGCACGATGCTGTTGCTCTACGCCAGCGATTAATTGTTCTGGCGTAATGCCTTCGCGGTCAGCGCGTAGCATAATCGGGGTGCCGTGGGTGTCATCAGCGCAGACGTAATAGCATTGATGTCCGCGCATTTTCTGAAACCGAACCCAGATGTCGGTTTGGATGTATTCAACAAGATGGCCTAGGTGAATCGGGCCATTAGCGTAGGGTAGGGCGCTGGTAACAAGGATTTTTCTATCAGACATGGTTTGATGCTTTGCTGTAACGAAAATAGGGCGGGATTATGGCATAGAATCCGCCCCACAGTAGCTGCATCAATTGCTTTTTACTGTCCTGTCGAGTTTTCGATAACTGATGGCTTCGCTTAAATGCTTGATTTCAATTTGCGGTGATCCGGCTAAATCAGCAATGGTTCGCGCGAGTTTTAAGATCCGGTGATAGGCGCGGTGGGATAAGCCAAATTTTTCTAAGGCTTGTTCTAATAGCTGGTGGCCTTGGTCGCTTAGCTGGCAATGTTGTTTTACTTCAACGGCAGTTAAAGCTGAATTGGTTTTACCGCAGCGATTAAAAGCAATTTCACGCGCCGCGATGACTCGATCTCTGATGGTTTCACTGCGTTCTTCGCCTTCTGTCGAACCTTTTCGTAACACATCTAAAGACACTCGTGGCACTTCAAGGTGCATGTCGATTCGGTCTAACAAAGGGCCGGAAATTTTATTCCGGTAGCGCAATATTTGGTCGGTTGTGCAGCGGCAACGGCCTGAAGCATCGCCTAAATAACCGCAAGGGCAAGGGTTCATGGCGGCGATTAATTGGAATTTGGCCGGAAAGTCGGCTTGGCGATTGGCGCGGGAAATGGTGATGTGGCCAGTTTCTAGTGGCTCGCGTAAAACTTCTAATACTTTGCGGTCAAATTCCGGTAGTTCGTCTAAAAATAAAGCACCGTTGTGAGATAGCGAAATTTCACCGGGTTTCGGATTGCTACCGCCACCCACTAGAGCTGCTGCAGAAGCAGTGTGATGCGGCGCTCTGAATGGCGGTTGTCGCCAGTGTTTAATTTCTAAGCCATGGTCGCTAATTGAGGCAATTGCTGCGGTTTCTTGGGCTTGTTGTTCGCTTAATTCCGGCAAAATCGTTGGTAATCGTGCGGCCAGCATTGATTTACCTGTGCCAGGAGGACCTAGCATCAGTAGATTGTGCGCGCCTGCTGCGGCAATTTCCATGGCTCGTTTGACATGAAATTGACCGTGAACATCGGCAAAATCAATCGCGTAGACGCTGGGTTCAATGGTTTGGCGAGTGACTTGTGGATTAATTAATTGTTTGCCGGTGAGATGAGCGCAGACTTCCAGCAAATGACTGGCAGGTAGTAATTGGGCATCGTTGATTAATGCGGCTTCTGCAGCTGAGGCTACAGGTAGAATCAGTTGCCTATTGGCATTACGGCTATGAATGGCAACCGGTAAAGCGCCGGTGATCGGCCTGAGTTCACCGCCTAGCGATAATTCGCCTATGCATTCGTATTGATCAAGGGCGTTTTTCGGAATTTGGCTTGATGCGGCGAGTATGCCTAAAGCAATCGCTAAATCGAAACGGCCACCTTCTTTGGGCAAATCGGCTGGGGCGAGATTGATGGTGATGCGTTGCATCGGGAATTCAAAGCGCGAATTGATAATTGCGCCACGAACGCGGTCTTTGCTTTCTTTAACCGCGGTTTCTGGTAAACCGACGATATTCAGTGCTGGCAAGCCGTTGCTGACATGAACTTCCACGGTGACCAGTGGTGCATCAATGCCAGAACGACCTCGGCTGTAAACAACGGCCAGCGTCATAACGCTTACTCGGCGGTAAAGCGTTTTTCGATTTCAGCAACCCGTTGCTCAAGTTCTTCCAAGCGTTGACGGGTTTTAGCCAATACCGCTTTTTGTACTTCAAATTCTTCGCGGCTGACTAAATCGAGTTTAGACAATGCGCTTTGTAGCAAGGCATGGATGTGTTTTTCAGTTTCTTCTTTGAATTGGCTGAAGCCTGGAGGAATAGCGCCTGCAAGGCGGTCGGCAATGCTGTCTATCGATTTTGGGTCAAACATGATGATTACTCTTGGTCTATGAATGAATTGGGGATTGGAAAATGATCGCGGCATATTTTATCAGTATCTTCGCGATCCAATGGTTGTTCGGTTAAACCACATTGGTAATGATTTTCTGCCACTGAAAAGTAACGGCAAGAGCGGCAAGAACCAAAGCTTTTGGTTTGATTAACTTTTTGCAATACGCCAAGCGTGGATTGTAGTGCTTGGCCTATGGTATCAAATTCTTGGCGACTAACTTTGCTTTCGGCTTGTTTAAAAATATCCAGAGGCTTTAGCTCATCAATCAGTGCGCGGCCTGCGTCGGTTAAGCTTAAGTGTATTACTCGACCATCTTCGCTATCTGCGGTTTTTTGCAGATAGTTTTTACGCTCCAGAATTTGCAGGGTTTGTGAAACAGTGCCTTTGGTTAAGCCTAAATATTCGGCAACCGCGGCGTGAGTGTTACTGTATTTATTGCATTTTGCCAGATACTCAAGCACTTGGCCGTGAACCGGTTGTAAGCCGATGGTGGCGTATTTTCTGCGTTCTTCTGAACGTAATAAAGAACTGATGCGTTCGATCAGTTTAAAGGTTTCTATTTCCTGCATGAATGGATTCTAGCATAGGCTTGGGAGCTGCAAGGATTAAAGGCCTAAGGCTCGAAAACTAAAAACCCAGCGACAGACTAATCTGGGCTGGGTTTTTAAGCTTAAGCGCTAGGACGATTAGACTTCGTGATAAATCGCCGCGCCTTCGTTCAAGAATTGCTGTGATTTTTCTTCCATGCCTTTGGCCAAGGCTTCTTCATCTTTCAAGCCTTTTTCCGCTGCGTAATCGCGAACGTCTTGGCTGATTTTCATTGAGCAGAAGTGTGGGCCGCACATTGAGCAGAAATGCGCCACTTTAGCCGATTCTTTTGGCAAGGTTTCGTCATGGAATGAACGGGCTTTTTCTGGATCCAACGCCAAATTGAATTGATCTTCCCAACGGAATTCAAAGCGGGCTTTTGACATGGCGTTGTCACGGATTTGCGCGCCCGGATGGCCTTTGGCAAGGTCAGCGGCGTGGGCGGCTACTTTGTAAGTCACAATCCCTTCGCGAACGTCTTGTTTATTAGGTAAGCCTAAGTGTTCTTTTTGAGTCACGTAGCACAGCATCGCACAACCGTACCAGCCAATGTTGGCGGCACCAATTGCTGAGGTAATGTGGTCGTAGCCAGGTGCGATGTCGGTGGTCAAAGGGCCTAAGGTATAGAAAGGCGCTTCAAAACAATCTTCCAATTGTTTTTCCATGTTGATCTTGATCATTTGCAATGGCACATGGCCAGGGCCTTCGATCATGGTTTGGACGTCGTGTTTCCAAGCGACTTTGGTTAGTTCGCCTAAAGTTTCCAATTCGCCAAATTGTGCTTCGTCGTTAGCATCGTAAATTGAGCCTGGACGCAAGCCATCACCTAACGAGAATGACACGTCATAGGCTTTCATGATGTCGCAAATTTCTTCGAAATGGGTGTACAAGAAGCTTTCGGTGTGATGCGCCAAGCACCATTTCGCCATGATTGAACCGCCACGCGAAACAATGCCTGTTAGACGTTTTGCTGTTAGCGGAACATGGTGTAAACGAACGCCAGCATGGATGGTGAAATAGTCAACGCCTTGTTCTGCTTGTTCGATTAATGTGTCGCGGAAAATTTCCCAAGTTAATTCTTCGGCTTTGCCGTCAACTTTTTCTAAGGCTTGGTAAATCGGAACGGTGCCAATTGGTACCGGCGAGTTACGCAAAATCCATTCGCGAGTTTCGTGAATGTTTTTACCTGTTGATAAATCCATAATGGTGTCAGCACCCCAACGGATGCCCCACAACATTTTTTCAACTTCTTCTTCAATTGATGAAGTCACTGCAGAATTGCCCAAGTTACCGTTGATTTTCACTAAGAAGTTACGGCCAATAATCATTGGTTCTAATTCTGGGTGATTGATGTTGGCTGGGATAATCGCGCGGCCTCTGGCCACTTCTGAACGAACGAATTCAGGGGTAATAACCGATTGAATCGCTGCGCCATAAGAAAAGCCAGGGTGTTGGCCTTTGTAACTATCGCGCATGGCTTCCAGATTTTGGTTTTCGCGGATGGCGATGTATTCCATTTCTGGCGTGATGATGCCTTGGCGAGCGTAGTGCATTTGCGAGACGTTATGGCCAGATTTAGCGCGGCGTGGATTGCTAATGTGTTCAAAACGCAAGTCGGCAGTTTTGGCATCATTTAAGCGCTCTAATCCATAGGCTGAGCTAGGGCCAGTCAATAATTCGGTGTCGCCGCGTTCTTGTATCCATGCGCCACGGATTGAGCTTAAGCCTTTGTGTAGATTAACGTCGATTTTTGGGTCGGTATAAGCGCCAGAAGTGTCGTAGACGTAGATTGGTGGGTTTTTTTCTGCACCAAAATGCGCAGGGGTATCCGAAAGGCTGATTTTACGCATCGGCACTTGGATGTCTGGACGACTGCCAGGAATATAGACTTTTTCCGAAGCAGGGTAGGAATCGATTCTTACGCTACTGCCAGTTTCGGCGGTAATTTCATTGCGGACTGCGCTCATGCATAACTCCAAAATATCAAAAAATCGCGAGCGCAGGGAAGATTTGGGCTTTCCTACGCCGGTATTAGCCGGGTCAGGTTCGAAGGGTTTTTCTCAGCGTTTGCGGTTTTTGTCTCGCAAATGCACCCCTAGCCTTTCAGGTAGGGCGCTAAGGTAATGGATAACGGCTTTAATTGCAAGCTAAAAGCGGTGGCTTTAAAGGATAAAAAGCTTATAAAACAATGGGTTTTGTGTCTTTAGCTGTGACGAAATTGATTTCGTCACAGTTTGTGGATTTGCTTAGTGATCGCGTTGAACTGAAAATCTGGCCAGTTGCTCTAATGCGCGTTTGTAATCAGAGTCTGGTAAGCAGCTGAGTGATGCGATGGCTTTAGCAGCAGCTTCGTCGGCGCATTTTTCAGTGTATTCAATCGCGTTAGTGGCTTTAACCACTTCGTAGACTTCATTGAATGAATCACGAGAGCCTTGGCGAATGGCGTTAATAACGATTTCAGCTTGTGCTGGTGTGCCGTGTTGAATAGCGTAAATCAAAGGCAGGGTAGGTTTGCCTTCGGCTAAATCATCGCCTAGGTTTTTGCCGAGTTCTTCGGTGCTGGCTTTGTAATCCAAAGCGTCATCTATCAGCTGAAACGCAACGCCTAGTTGTTGGCCGTAAATGGCTAAGGCTTCTTCGGTTTCTGCATTGCTGTCAGAAATGACTGCGGCTAGGCGAGTTGCTGCGCTGAATAGGATGGCGGTTTTGCGGGCAATCACTTCCAGATATTTTTCTTCGGTGGTTTCTGGATTGTTGCAGTTCAGTAATTGCAATACTTCGCCTTCGGCAATCGCGGTGGTGGTTTTGGATAAAATTTCCATCACCCGCATATTGTTAGTGCGAACCATCATTTCAAAGGCGCTGGAATATAAATAGTCGCCAACTAAAACACTGGCAGCGTTGCCCCAAACTGCGTTGGCTGATTCTTGGCCGCGGCGTAAAGCGGATTCATCGACAACGTCATCATGTAATAAGGTTGCTGTGTGAATGAACTCAATCACTGCAGCTAGAATTAAATGATTTTGATTGGCTTCACCGAGTGCTTTGGCGGCAAGGAGTAGTAGTAATGGGCGTAATCTTTTTCCGCCGTTGCCAATAATGTAATGACCGATTTGATTGATAAGGACGACGTCAGAGCTTAATTCATTAAGAATTAGCTGATCCACTGCTTTAGTTTCAGCGCTGGTTAGGTTTTTGATGAAATCGAAATCAATCGTTACCGAAGCTGTTGTTGTGTCAATTGCTGTCATGGTTATGTTTTTTTGAGTGTTCGGTAACGCTTACTAAAGGGTTAAATAACCGCCCATGCTAATGAATATTATCGAATAGTTCAATAGTAGTGCTTGTTCAATTAAGCAAGTTGCGGTTTTTACAACTAAAAATCGTGCGCTTTGATCTTCGTCAATAATCGACAATAGTTGAAAACTCACTTAGAATGCGTGACCCGCTAGGCTTAGGCTTAGTTTTGGCGCTGTAAATTGACAGGTTGCGGACACTTAACGTATTATCCGCGGTCTTTTTTATCCGTTTTAACAAGGCAGTAGCAAATGAAAAGAACTTACCAACCAAGCAAAATCAAACGTGCTAGAACTCACGGTTTCCGTGCAAGAATGGCAACAGTCGGCGGTCGTAGAGTGATTAATGCTCGCAGAGCAAAAGGTCGCGCTTCGCTGACAGTTTAATTGTCTGCGGAAAATTTCTGCTTTCCTGTTCAGCTTAGGTTACGGACGCCAGCTGAATACAAAAATGTCTTTGCCAATCCGCAAAAATCTAGCGATAAATACTTTACAGTTCTAGCAACTGCTAATCATTTATCACATCCAAGATTAGGTTTGGCAATAGCGAAAAAATCTATAAAAACAGCAGTAGCAAGGAATCGCATTAAAAGAACTGCTCGGGAAAGCTTTAGGCTGCAGCGGCAACATATCAGCAATATCGATATTGTTGTCATGGCTCGAGGGGAAGCGTTAACCGCACCCTCGTTGATATTGAGGAAGTCATTGGAACGGCATTGGCTGAAATTGGTGGAACGTGCGAGTCTTGCTAATAGCCCTAATTAAGGCTTACAAATACTTCATAAGTCCATTGCTGGGGCCTCGGTGTCGCTTTTATCCCAGTTGTTCTAGCTATGGCTTAGAGGCAATTCAATTGCATGGTGCTGCCAAAGGTAGTTACCTTACCCTTCGACGATTATTAAAATGCCATCCTTTCCATGAGGGTGGTATTGATCCTGTTCCAGAAAAATTGAGTAAATAACAATGGATAACATTAGATTTCTGCTAGTCATGGCTATGTTGATGATTTCCTATATGCTTTGGGAATCATGGCAGATTGATTATGGCCCTAAGCCACAGGTGATTATTTCAGATAAACCTAGTGTTACAGGTGGCGATAGCCCTGTTAGTGCTGCTGGCTTAGCTCAAGAAACAAAAGCAGTTGCTGCTGCAGTTGCTCAGGTAAACAATAAAATCATCACGATTAAAACCGACGTTTTTGCCTTGGAAATTGATACCCAAGGTGGTTCGTTGCGTAATCTGGATTTATTGCAATATCCACATGAAAAAGAAAATACTGTGGTTAAAAAGGCTTATGAGTTAATTGGCTTGCAAGCACCAGAAAAAGATCTTTCGCCGATTCGTTTATTTGATAGTGCCCCAGAAAGTTTATTTTTAGCTCAGACTGGTTTGCTTGCTAGCGGAAATTCCGCTGCGGCACCTGATCATCATGCGGAGTTTGTTGCACAACAAACCAACTATGTTTTGCAAGATGGTCAAGATCAATTGAGTGTGCCTTTGACTTGGACTAATGGACAGGGTTTACAGGTTACTAAAACCTTCACCTTTAAACGTGGTAGTTATGCGGTTTCTGTTGATCAAAAAGTGATTAACAAATCAGCGACGGCATGGTCTGGTAAACAATACGACCAATTGTTACGCATTCAACATAGCGATACTAATAAAGGCTTTATTAGAACTTATTCTGGTGGCGTGGTTTACACCGAAAAAGATAAGTATAAAAAGATTAAATTTGACGACATCGCCGAGGAAAATCTAAACGTTTCATCACAAGGTGGTTGGAGTGCCTTTATTCAGCATTATTTTGCTGCTGCTTGGATTCCACCAGCTGATCAAGAAAACCATTACTACACCAAAGCCTTGAATGATGGTCGTTATGTAATCGGTTCTTATTCTGCTGATGTGGCTGTTGATGCTAATAGTGAAGCAGTTTTAAGTGCTCAACTTTATGTCGGGCCTAAAATTCAACCAGTGTTAGAAGCGCTTTCACCGGGTCTTGAATTAACCGTTGATTACAGCTGGTTAACACCGATTGCTAAAGGTATTTACTGGTTATTAAATCAATACAATGGCTTTATTAATAACTGGGGTTTAGCGATTTTGGGGGTTACTTTAACCATCAAATTGTTGTTCTTTAAGTTATCTAAAGCTAGTTATCAATCAATGGCAAAAATGCGCAAAATTCAGCCACGTCTGAAAGAATTGCAAGAGCGTTATGCTGATGATAGACAAAAATTCAACATCGAGATGATGGCGATGTACAAGCGCGAAAAGGTTAATCCTTTAGGCGGTTGCTTGCCGATGTTGGTGCAAATTCCGGTATTTATCTCGCTGTATTGGGTATTGATTGAAACTGTGGAATTACGCCAAGCTGATTTTGCTTTGTGGATTCAAGACTTGTCAGCACAAGATCCGTTCTATTTGCTGCCTGTTCTATACGGTATCACGATGAAAATTCAGCAAAGTTTGAATCCTGCGCCGATTGATCCTATGCAAGCGCAAGTGATGAAAATGTTCCCGATTGTATTCACCGTGTTCTTCCTGTTCTTCCCTTCAGGATTGGTGTTGTACTGGATCTGCAATAACAGCTTGTCGATTATCCAGCAGTGGTATATCACCAAGCATGTTCTTCAAGAAGATTCACACGCGCATTAAAAATGATAGTTAACGGCGACACTATCGCCGCGATAGCGACACCGCCAGGTAATGGCGGTGTCGGTGTTATCCGCATTTCTGGCCCGGCTGTCGTTGCGATAGCGGGTCAGCTTAGTTCTAAAGTCCTCAAGCCTAGATATGCCATGTTCTCCAAGTTTTTGGATGCTGATGGTGGTGTGATTGATTCGGGGTTAGTGATTTATTTTCCGGGTCCGGCTTCTTTTACTGGTGAAGATGTTTTAGAGCTACAAGCCCACGGCGGCTCGGTAGTGATGGATATGTTGTTGCGTCGAGTTTTGGCTTTGGGTGCGCGATTAGCGAATCCTGGTGAATTTAGTCAGCGGGCATTTTTAAATAACAAGATTGACTTGGCGCAAGCGGAAGCGATTGCTGATTTAATTACTTGCGGTACTGAACAAGCGGTTCGTTCTGCCCAGCAATCAATGCAGGGTGTGTTTTCTGAGCAGATTAATGAGTTAATCGATCAGTTAATCGAATTGCGGGTTTATATCGAAGCGGCAATTGATTTTGTCGATGAAGAGATTGATTTTTTAAGTGATGGGCTTGTTGCTAATAAAATTCAGCAATTGCATCAAAAGGTTGCTCAAATTCAAGCAACAGCGCAACAAGGACGATTATTGCGTGATGGCATGGTCGTGGTGTTGGCTGGTAAGCCTAATGCCGGTAAATCAAGCCTGCTCAATGCTTTAGCTGGTTATGATGCGGCCATTGTTACTGATATTGCTGGCACCACTCGCGATGTGTTGCGTGAGCGGATTCAATTAGACGGTATGCCGTTGCATATTATTGATACTGCTGGTTTGCGTGATAGCGATAATCTTGTCGAACAAGAAGGCATACGCCGAGCGCATCAAGAGATTGCTAAAGCAGACAAAGTGCTTTTATTGCTAGATAGTGCAGAAATCGACATGGCTGGATTGGGCGATTTGCCGTCTGGTGTTGATGTTATTAAAGTCTTTAATAAGATTGATTTGTCAAAAGCGACATCGAAATTAGTGGAAACTGAAAGCGGTGTTGAGATTTATTTGTCGGTAAAAACCGGCGAAGGTATGGATTTGCTTAAGCAACATCTTAAGCAAAGTGTTGGTTTTTCGGAAACATCGGATGGTGTTTTCATTGCTCGTCGTCGGCATATCGAAGCATTAAAAATCGCTGAACAAGCGTTAATTAATGCCGCAGATCAGCTCAATGCTTATGCGCCAGAATTGGTGGCAGAAGAGCTAAGGCAGGCGCAGAGCGGTTTGTCGGAGATAACTGGTGAGTTCAGTTCCGACGATTTATTGGGTGAGATATTTTCGAGTTTTTGCATTGGTAAATGAAGTCAAGTAAATTTAAGATTGACTGCGCCAAGTATTGAAAATATAATCCCTTGTTCACTTTTAACAGAATATGCTTGATGGAGCTTACGCTGATGTATGCGGTAATTCAAACAGGTGGTAAACAGTATCGGGTCGCAGAGGGTACTACCTTAAAAATAGAAAAACTTGAGTTGGGCGCAGGCGACAGCGTAGAGTTCGATAAAGTACTGATGGTACAGGCTGGAGACTCCACAAAAGTTGGCACGCCTTATGTAGCCGGCAGCAAAGTCACTGCTACAGTGATTTCGCAAGGTCGTCATGCAAAAATCAGAATCATTAAATTTAGAAGACGTAAGCACCACATGAAAAAACAGGGGCATCGTCAATATTACACAGAAGTCCAGATTACTGGCATTTCTGCATAACATAACGAGGTTGGGAAATGGCTCACAAGAAGGCAGGCGGTAGTACTCGTAACGGTCGCGATTCTAATGCTCAGCGACTAGGTGTTAAACGTTTTGGCGGTCAAGTCGTCAGAGCTGGCAATATCTTAGTTCGTCAACGTGGCACCCGTTTTCATGCAGGTGATAACGTAGGGATTGGCAAAGACCACACATTATTTGCAACAATTGACGGCGTAGTGGTTTTTGAAGAAAAAGGCCCTAAAAACCGTAAATACGTTAGCATTGCAGCAGCATAAAAATTTTGGGTGTGCTACTTGGCACAACTGATAAAAAAAGCCTCGTTCTTCAGCGGGGCTTTTTTGTTTATACCGGTAAATTATGAGATTTGTTGACGAAGCGGAAATTCGCGTAGAAGCGGGCGATGGTGGTAACGGTGTTGCCTCTTTTCGTCGTGAAAAATATATTCCTTTAGGTGGTCCTGACGGTGGTGACGCAGGCGATGGCGGTAGTGTTTACCTAGTTGCAACCGAAAATGTAAACACCTTGGTGGATTTTCGTTATAGCTCAGTTTTTCGTGCTCAGCGCGGACAAAACGGCATGAGTCGTAACTGTACTGGCAAAAAAGGCGATGATTGCTTTGTGCCTGTACCGCCAGGAACCATTGTTTATGAAGCAACCACCGGCGAGAAAATTGGCGATTTAACCTCACCAGGCGAAAAACTATTGGTGGCCAAAGGCGGCTTCCACGGTTTAGGTAATACTCGCTTCAAGAGCAGTATTAACCGCGCCCCGCAACAAACCAGTAAAGGCTCACCCGGCGAACATCGAATTTTGCAATTGGAATTGATGGTGATTGCCGATGTCGGATTATTGGGGATGCCTAATGCCGGCAAATCCAGCTTGATTACAGCGGTTTCCTCCGCTCGTCCTAAAATCGCCGATTATCCATTTACCACCTTACACCCGAATTTAGGTGTGGTCAGTGTTGATGATTTACGCAGTTTCGTGATCGCCGATATTCCAGGTGTTATCGAAGGTGCTGCAGAAGGCGCGGGATTAGGTTTGCAATTCTTGAAACATTTATCCAGAACCGGATTGTTGTTACATATGGTTGATGTTGCGCCGTATGAAAGTGACGAAACACCGGTTACGGCAGCAGAAAAAATCATTCATGAAGTTGAAAAATGGAGTGATGATCTGGCCGAAAAACCACGTTGGTTGGTATTAAATAAAATCGACAACGTACCTGAGGATGAAGTCGATGCTCATTGCCAAGCGATTGTTGATGCTTTGGATTGGACTGGGCCAGTATTCAAAATTTCGGCATTAAGAAGACAAGGCACTCAAGCTTTGATGTACGCCATCATGGATTTCCTTGAGCAACAAAAAGCAGAGCAAAAACAACAGCAACAGGAGTTGCACCGTGAGCCGTTCTGAGTTTTCAAAAACAAAACGCATTGTTGTCAAAATTGGCAGCTCATTATTAACCGATGGTGGACGCGGCTTAAATAAAGTCGCGATTGCTGATTGGGTCGCACAAATGGCGGCGCTTAGACAGCAAGGCGTTGATGTCGTATTAGTTTCCTCCGGCTCGGTTGCCGAAGGTATGTGCCGCTTAAAACTCAAATCACGTCCCAAAACCCTGCACGAACTGCAAGCCGCCGCTTCAGTCGGGCAAATGGGCTTGGTCAGACGGTTTGAAGATGAGTTTCAGCTGCATGATTTACTCGCCGCGCAAGTCTTGTTAACCCACGATGATTTGTCTGATCGTCAGCGTTACCTAAATGCTCGTAGCACCTTGCTAACCTTGCTGGATTTTGGCGTGGTGCCGGTGATTAACGAAAACGACGCGGTTGCCACCGAAGAAATTCGCTTTGGCGATAACGACACCCTTGGCGCATTAGTCGCAAATTTGGTTGAAGCCGATTTATTGGTGATTCTCACCGACCAAACCGGTTTATTCGACGCTAATCCCAGTTTAAATCCCGATGCGAAATTAATTTCTAGCATCAGCGTCAACGAAACTTTGCTAGATGAAGTAGCCGGTGGCAGCATCAGTGGGCTAGGGCGGGGCGGTATGTCCACCAAAGTTCGCGCTGCGCGTTTAGCGGCAAGATCCGGTGCGGCGACAGTGATTGTGTCTGGCAAAATCGAAAAGGTACTGGTCGAAGTGTTTAACGGTGCCGAGTTAGGTACTTATTTAATCCCTAACATTGCGCCATTAGCCGCTCGTAAACAATGGTTGGCCGGACAGTTGCAATTAAAAGGCGGCGTTACCTTGGATGATGGCGCGGTAAAAATATTGCAAAGCGCTGGCAAAAGTTTGTTGGCGGTTGGTGTGAAAAGCGTCGAAGGTAATTTTAAGCGCGGTGATTTAGTGTCTTGCTTGGATTTAAACGGTAATGAAGTGGCTAGAGGCTTAATCAATTATCCGTCAGATGAAGCTGCTAAAATCGCTGGCAAAGCCAGTAGCGAATTTGAAAGCTTGCTAGGTTATGCGGATGATGAAGAATTAATTCATCGCGACAATCTAGTTTTAATCTAAATCAATCGGCTTTGCCGCTAACAGCAAAGCCGATTTCCAAACTGCTTTAGCTATTCTGAATCACGATATTAGGAAACTTACTGCTAAAGTCTTTGCTGCGTAAAGCCAGTTTCGCCGCCATTTTACGCGCAATCGCCTTGTAAATTTGGGCAGGGCGACCCTCTGGATCAGCAACAACCGTTGGTCTGCCGGTATCGGCAAATTGGCGAATCGCAATATCCAACGGCAAAGAGCCCAATAAAGCGACATTGTTTTTGCTCGCCATCGCATCACCGCCGCCGTGACCAAAAATCGCTTCTTCATGACCGCATTGGCTACAAATGTGGATGCTCATGTTTTCCACTAAGCCCAAAATCGGCACATTGACTTTTTCAAACATCCCCAAACCGCGTTGAGCATCAATCAAAGCAATGTCTTGCGGGGTAGTCACAATCACCGCGCCACTAACTGGAATTTGTTGCGCCAAGGTTAATTGAATGTCACCGGTTCCTGGTGGTAAATCGATAATCAAATAATCCAAATCCGACCAACGAGTTTGCGTCAGTAGCTGTTGCAGCGCACCGGTCACCATCGGCCCGCGCCAAATCATCGGCTGGTCTGGGTCGATTAAATAACCAATCGAAATGGTTTGAATCCCAAACGACACTTTCGGCAACATCATTTTGCCGTCTATTGTGTCCGGTTTGCCGCTTAAACCTAGCATGGTAGGAATGCTGGGGCCGTAAATATCAGCGTCTAAAATCCCGACTTTGGCACCTTCTGCCGCCAAGGCAAGCGCTAAATTTACCGAAGTGGTTGATTTACCAACGCCACCTTTACCGGAAGCAACCGCGATAATGTTTTTAACATTCGACAGCGGCTTCAAGGTTTTTTGTACCGAATGAGCGGCGATATTAACCGTTACCGTCACCTCAATGTTACCGATGCCGTCTAACGTCGCTAAATGCTGTTCCAATTGCGATTTCAATGTCGCCAGATAGCTTTTAGCCGGATAGCCTAATTCAATCGCAACGCTGACATTATTGTCTTCGATACTGATTTTTTTAACCGATTTGGCTGAAACCAAGTCGGTTTCAAGATTGGGGTCGATAAAGGTTGTTAGTAAATTTTCGATAGCGGATTGGTCTAAGCTCGCCATGTAGCACTCCGTGGTGGTAAAAATAACCGAGTAAATTGGTGTGGATATAATACCACCTTAATAAACTTGGGCTAAAACCGCAGAGATTAGAAAGGGTGAAAGCCGGTTACTTCCACCCATTAGTTGTTAATTAGCGCCTTTAAAGCTAATTTCTAAAGCGTGCAAAGCATTGGCACAGTTTTGAGAGGATTGCAGGCTGGGGGTGTTGTGACACTGCTGATTTTGTAATCGTGCATCCTTGATATTCGCAACAAACCAACCAACAGATTTAACATCATCGGTAGCCTTTTCACTGGCAACGGTTGCATTTAAGGCGGTTAAACCAATGGTTAAGCCAAGTGCCGCTAAAACTAAAATACTTTTTTTCATCACTAATCTCTCTTCTATCCATTTAAAAGGGGAGGTGTTACCGCCAACTCATTGCTGACGGTGGCAGTAATCTAGCAAAAAAGCTTAGGATAAAAAATGTGGCTAATTGCCGCGCGGCAAACTGTCGCGTTCAATGTTATTTCAATTGCAAATATCCTCGGCCGTTATGACAAACATCAGCCCATTCCAATATTCGTGAAATTGGTACAATTCTTCGAAATACAGAATCGCCTGCAGTTTTGCCATACACAATTCTCGCAACATGCCCTTCAACTGAATTTAATGGTAATCCGACTTCGCCAAGTTTTACATGAGCATTACCTTTGGGGGCTTGTTTATCTCCAGTCCAGCTGAGTAAAGAAATTGTTACTGCGAATACTTCAATTGGCAAAAATCGGTTGGTATCTAGGTTACTGACATTGACACCTAGAACAATGTTATTTTGAATGACGGGTGTTACTGTAAAAGACTTTTCTCCTTGCAGTGCTATTTCAAAAGTATCTGTATGTGCTGAAAGCTTATTTTTTAGATTTTGTAGATGATGCATAGTAATTTTAGGTTGATTTGTTTTGTTACTAGAGCATAAGGTAATTCATTATTTTGAACAATTTCCTTTTTTAATCAGTGTTTATTTTATTGTCGAGCCATTACCCCGAAAATGCCCCCCAAACTAAATCCCCAACAGCTATCCGCCGTTAAAACCATCGATCATCCTTTGCTAGTTCTAGCCGGTGCAGGTAGCGGAAAAACCCGTGTAATCACCGAAAAAATCGCTTATTTAGTTCAAAACGGTACTCCCGCTCGCCATATTGCTGCCGTGACCTTTACTAACAAAGCCGCGCGGGAGATGAAAAATCGGGTCAGTCGCTTATTGGATGATAAACAAAGCCGTGGCTTGACCGTTTCCACTTTCCATTCGCTCGGTTTAGACATTCTGCGCCGCGAACATAAAGCCTTGGGCTATAAATCAGCAATTACCATGTTCGACGAGCAAGACAAAATCAGCTTGCTACGGCAGTTGGTCAATCATGTCAAAGGTTGCGATGAGGATGCGGTCGATGCTTATAGCCATCGGATTGGGCAATGGAAAAATGCTTTTATCAGCCCCGAACAAGCTCTAGCCACTGCTGATACGCCGGAAGCAATTGCCGCCGCCATGTTGTTTCAACAATTTAACCGCAGTTTAAAAGCCTATAACGCTGTCGATTTTGACGATTTAATTGGCTTGCCGGTGGTTTTGTTTCAGCAACATCCGGCGATTCTGGAAAAGTGGCAAAACAAAATCCGCTATTTATTAGTGGATGAATATCAAGATACCAACATTACCCAATATCAATTAGTCAAAGCCTTGGCGGGAAATTTGGGGCGCTTTACCGTGGTTGGTGATGATGATCAATCAATTTACGCTTGGCGCGGTGCTCAGCCGGAGAATTTGAGTCAGTTACAAAAAGATTTCAGCCGTCTGCAAGTGATTAAGCTGGAACAAAACTACCGTTCCGCTGGCCGAATTTTAAAAGTCGCCAACCAATTAATCGCCAATAATCCCCATGCTTTTGAAAAGAAATTATGGAGTGATTTAGGCTTTGGCGATCCGCTGCGGGTCTTGAGTCATAAAACCGAAATTGCCGAGGCCAAGCAAGTGGTAGCGGAGATAGTTCATCATCGCTTTAAAACCGGCGGCCAATACGGTGATTATGCGATTTTGTATCGCGGCAATCATCAATCGCGCTTGTTTGAACGGGAATTGCGAGAAAGCAATGTGCCGTATTTCATCAGCGGCAGCACCTCGTTTTTTGCTTATGCCGAGATTAAAGATATTTTGGCTTACCTGCGTTTGGTGGTGAATCGCGATGACGATGCTGCTTTTTTGCGAGTCATCAATACCCCGCGTCGCGAAATCGGCCCCAGCACTTTGGAAAAACTCGGTGCTTACGCCAATGAACGTCATATCAGCTTGTTCGCTGCTAGCACCGAATTTGGCTTGCAACAGCGAATTTCCGAAAAATCTCAACATAGGCTCAGTAAGTTTTGCGATTGGCTGAATCAAACCGCCAGCAAAATTGAAGGCGGTGATAGTTTTGCGGCGATTGAAAAAATGGTTGATGAAATTCATTACCCGCAATGGCTGAACGAAAACAGCAAAACTCAAGCCGCAGCTGAACGTAAGCTGAAAAACGTCTATGAATTAATCGAATGGTTACAGCGGATTGCTGGTAATGAACAAGGAGAAGAAAAAACGCTGTCAGAAGTGATTGCCAAGGTGATGTTGCTGGATATTCTCGACCGCAATCAAGAACAGGAAGCTGGTGACCAGGTTAGCCTAATGACGCTACACGCCGCCAAGGGCTTGGAGTTCCCGCATGTGTTTTTAATCGGCATGGAAGAAAACCTGCTGCCCCATCAAAACAGCATCGAAACCGACAATATCGAAGAAGAGCGGCGTTTGGCTTATGTCGGTATTACCCGCGCACAAAAAACCTTAACCTTCAGTTATTGCACCCACCGTAAACGCTACGGCGAAATGGCCGAATGCGAACCGAGCCGATTTTTAGCCGAATTGCCGGAAGAGGATTTGGAATGGCCGAATAAGAAACAACTGCCGCCAGAAGAGATTAAACAACGGGGTAAGGCAAGTTTGGCGGCGTTGAAGTCGATGTTGAAGTGATTGATGGATTTGTCCCAATTTTTATCTGCATTCTCAATATTTAGTCAATAATCATGCAATTAAAAGCTTGCGTTTCACAGGCAACATTCATTCGTTTACACTTCGTTACTTTTGGTTACGCGAGCTTCTTTTTGTTTGGAACACGCTAAAGATTTAGTCATGATATTGCTGACAAGAGAAGAGTCTTATAGAATGTCGGCATCTCTTTAGCGAATTGAACTAATGATGAATTATTAGTTTAGTCGGGCGATTAGCCAGACTCCAATTTATTGAGTAGTTTTAGGGGCGCGGAAGCTGTTTTTCGCGCTTCTTACACTCATCGTTTCAGAATCGCGAAAAACAGCTTCCGCTTTATCGATGTAAAGAGATTAACTAAGGCTTTAAGGAGTTTTTCTCATTAAAGCCTTTATTTTTTACAGGTCAATTGATGCAAATTCTTCAATTCTTGTGCCAAGAATTATCAGTTACAAAGCAAGAAATATTTGTCTTTGTTGCCTCCGCCCCCAAAAAGTATAAAGTTTATACGATTCCCAAAAAGTCGTCTGGCACACGAGTTATCGCGCAACCAGCTAAACGACTAAAAGATTATCAACGGTCTTTGCTTAAGTTTCTTGAAACAAAGCTACCAATTCATGAGGCAGCATTTGCCTATAAAAAAAATATGGGCATTAAAGAAAATGCCGAAAGACATAAAATGTCAAGCTATCTTTTGAAAATGGATTTCCAAAACTTTTTTTATAGTATTTCACCAAAGTTGTTTTTTGATGCTCTAAATAGACATAATATTGAATTTTCATCAGAAGATAAATTCTTGTTAGAAAATATCTTATTTTTTAATCCAAGCAAAAAAACCGGTGGCAAGCTTGTTTTAAGTATAGGTGCGCCAAGCTCTCCATTTATATCGAATTTCATGATGTATTTTTTTGATGAAAGTATAAGAAAAGCATGTTTAGATCTAAATGTTACTTATACTCGTTATGCAGACGACTTGACTTTCTCTAGCAATACTAAGAATGTCTTATTTAAAGTTCCTGAAATAGTTAAGAAATTACTACGAGATTGTTTTGGTGGTTCTATTACGGTTAATGAAGTGAAGACCGTTTTTTCTTCTAAAGCACATAATAGGCATATAACGGGAATAACTGTTACTAATGATAACAAGTTGTCGATTGGTCGGCAAAGAAAACGTTACATATCTTCGTTAATTTATCAGTTTTCAATCAATCAGCTAGATCAAGAATATATAAAACACTTGCAAGGGTTAATTGCCTTTTGTCTAAATATAGAACCCGATTTTGTTGAGCGCATGAAAAAAAAATACTCTACGGAAATTATTGCTGCAATACAGATTGAGGTCAGGAAAACTAATGAAAAAGAATAGCTCGATCAAAGCCCTTGAGAATAAAGCCAGTAAAGGCGATCTCGAGGCGATTTTTCAATTAGGTGAATATTATTCTCAGGGTAAATTTGTAGAAATTGACACCGTTCTTTCCAGTCAATATTTTGATAAATTCATTGAGGCTTTTAGAGAGCCTATTTTGGAAATTGCCTCATTAAAACTAATTAACTTTCGTGGATTCATTGAGACGGAAGAAGTTAAGCTGTCTAAAGTAACCGTGTTTATCGGTAATAATGGAGCCGGTAAAACAACACTATTGGACGCTATTGCTAAAACATTAACGTGGTTGCGTATGTGTCTAGTCAGCCATGATGGAAAGGGGCAGGAAATTGATTCGTTGGTGGATATTAATAATACAGCTGTTGAAAATTACGCTTCTATCATTAGCAGATTTACTTTGCTTAACGCGGAATACAATGTTGAGCTATCAAAAGCAAGAAATGGCAGTAATGCCAAAAGAAGTGGCCAAATTCAAAAAATTAGATTATTGGCTAGCTTTTATAAATTAGCAAAATTGAGAAATCCACAATTTAATTTCCCTATATTAGCCTATTATGCCGTTGATCGAACCGTTGATTTAAAACGCCGACAGCTAATTCAAGCCAGTGAAAATATTAATCCGATAAACTCGACACAAATTTCCGCTTATGATAATTCGCTTAACGGCTCTGCTGATTTTAAAACATTTTTCCAGTGGTTTAAAGATTTGGATGACATCGTCAACTCCGAAAGCCAACTCAATCAAGATGTTTTGATTGCTATTGCTAAGCTAGAAGCTGAATTGGATAGTGATTTGATCGGGCAAATGGAACAACAGGCTAAGTTGGATGAAAATACTAGAAAAGTATTAACCAATTTTAAAAATGCCAAGCGAAAGGAAATTGACCAGATTAAATCAAGGGTTAACAAAACTGAGTCGGTTCTCGCCAAACAAATTATTGCCAATGTAACCAATGCTATTTATCAATTCTTGCCAGAATTTAGCGGATTGCGGGTTCAGAGGCTGCCAAATGTAGACTTGTTAGTAACAAAAAACGAAATGACCCTAAGTATTTTTCAATTGTCACATGGAGAAAAAACCTTATTAGCATTAATCGCTGATATCGCTCGTCTACTAGTTACTTTAAACCCATCATTAAGTAATCCATTATTGGGTAATGGTATTATTCTGATTGATGAAATTGAATTACACCTACATCCTAATTGGCAGCGTGCAGTGATAGGAAAATTGAGTAAAACCTTTCCAAATTGCCAGTTTATATTAACCACTCATTCACCAATCGTCATTAGTGAATCCAGAGATTTGCTTTGTTATTCGCTTGATAACGGCGAGGTTCAAAAGCTTGAAAATCTATATGGAATGGATGTCAATCAAGTGTTACTGCAAGAAATGGATGCCGATATTCGCAATGCTGAAATTCAAACCGCTTTCGATAATTTGCGCGATGAGTTGCAAGATGGAAACTTGGAGGAGGCTCAAAAGTTGATCTCCAATCTCGAACAAAAGATAGCAATCGATCATATAGAACTCAATAAAGCGAGATTGCTCGTTAAGCGCTTGGAGGTTCGGCGTGCGACATATCGCTAAGGATGAACAATGGGAGCCTAAGGAACTTACTGCTTGGAAAAAAGCTAATCGTCTTGCGCGTTACCAAGAATTAGATGGTAGCAGTGAAGGTAAATTAGTCCGACAGGCTATTCGTCGAGAAGCAATCAAACAACAATTCGGTTTGTGTGGATATTGTTGTAAACGTATAGACGAAAACACAAGCACCAATGAACACGTTATCAGTCAGCAAAAAGATAAAAATCAAACTTTAAATTTTGCCAATATCATCGCGTCTTGCGATAAGAAAAATCGCTGTAACCAAGCTCGCGGCGCTAAAGAACTAAAATTAACGCCGCTAATGCCTGAATGCGAAGTCGAATTAAAGTTCTACCTATCTGGTAAAGTAGAAGGCGAAACGGAACGCGCTTCTGAAGTGATTGAGGTTCTTGGGTTAAACAATAAAGCGATTCGGGAAGAGCGTAGACGGCTGGTGGATAATCTTATTTACATTAAAGAGTCTCAACCAGACAAATTAGTCTTATTAGGCGATGAATCGCTGAACGACTTGCTTGATGAATTAGGTAAGCCAGATGATTCAGAAGTATTGCCAGCTTACAGTCCCGCTTTGGTAAACATCATTAGAGGGATTCTCTTGAAGGCTTGAATGTATTCGATGACCATGATTCGACAATGCTGGCAGTGCCGATGAATCAACAACCATCATTCATCACCCCACAACCCAATTGCATTATCTGCATAGCCTAAAATTTCATCACTGCTACGATGGTCGAGTTCTGGCAAACTGGCGCAGCGTTTAGAAATTTGCATGATGGCTTGTTCTTTAGCGCTATTGGTCGTATTGGCCATTAAACGATTCGCTTGTTGTTTTAACTTTGCTTCCAGTTCTGTTATTTGCTGCTGAATAAAATCTTGTGGGAGATTATCTGGGGCATTAATAGTGACTTGCATGGTTTTACCCCCTAAAGCTAAACAAACATCGGCCCTTTATTGCTTCTTGGGGTTGGGGCGGTGGTTTTGTTGTTAATGCCAGTCATCAACAAATTAAGTGCAATCGGGCTGGGAGACGAGATCGCTTTTGTCATCCAGCCCAATCGTGGGTTCAGTCTTATTTGGTTATTTCTGCAGCCGCCGCTTTCAATTTAGCTTCATCACTTTGGATAGCTTTCATCATTGGATTTTGTGAGCTTTTGGCACCGGCGACTAATGCATCAGCGGTTTTGAATTTAGTTTTCAATGCGTCAACGGCTGGTGCAACCGAACCATTGTGACAAGCTTTGCAAGTGTCTGATTCGCCAGCGGTTGATAGGGATGGCATTAAGGCAACTAAAGCCAATGTAGTCATGGTTAATAGTGTTTTTTTCATTTTAGGTCTCCTCGGTTTTATTGTTGTTTTTCTTAGCGATAAGGTTTTGAGCCTTATTTGATGTGGTTTTGAACGTTTAAACGTAGAAATTTATATTCAGCCACGGAAAGTTTTCTATCACAGCCTAAATTTCAATGCAAATTGTTGGAACATCTTAGGGCACAGGATGGCGAAGGTGCCGCTGGTGATTTGATAATCAAATCACCAGCGGAATCAGACCTTTTTACTGCAACACAACAAAAAAACCTTCACCGCCCCGTTGTAAATTAATCAACAACGGTGCTTGTGGGTTAACCACTTGTTTCAACTCATCAAGGTTTTTGACCCGATAGCGGTTGGCGTTGACGATAATGTCGCCGGCTCTTAGGCCAGTTTTCCAAAGCTTTGAGTTAGGTTCGACTTTTTCAATCAACACACCTTCGACTTGCTCTTTGGTGGTGCCGCCTAAAATCGCACCGTTCAAAGTCGGATGTAGTTTGTCGCCGCTGATTTGTGGGCGTTTTGGTTTGCCGATAGTGGCGGTGACGGTTTTACGCTCATCTCCACGCATGATGTCAAGGTTGACGCTGTCGCCAATTTGCAGCAAACCAATTTGGGTGCGGATTTGGCTAGTGCCATTTCTGATTTCTTGACCATTAACCGCCAAAATAATATCACCCGGTTCAATGCCGGCTTTTTCGGCCGGTGAGCCGCTATCGATTCGACTCACTACCGCCCCGTATTGGCCTTTTAAATTAAAGGCTTTGATTAATTCGGGTGTTAAGTCTTGAGTGCTTACGCCGAGCAAACCGCGACGCACTTCGCCGTGTTGCACTAATGATTCCATTAATTGAATCGCCATATTGGACGGAATCGCAAAGCCAATGCCGACGTTGCCGCCGTTGGGGGCCAAAATCGCGGTGTTCATGCCGACAAATTCACCGCGTAAATTCACCAAAGCACCGCCAGAGTTGCCGGGGTTAATCGAGGCATCGGTTTGAATGAAATCTTCGTAACCTTCGATGCCTAAGCCGGAACGACCCAAGGCGCTGATGATGCCAGAGGTGACGGTTTGGCCGAGTCCAAACGGGTTGCCAATCGCGACCACGAAATCACCGACTCGCAGTTGGTTAGAGTTGGCGACTTTTAAGGCGGTTAAGTTATCGGCAGCAATTTGAATAACCGCAACATCGGCTTCGGGGTCGGTGCCTAATAATTTGGCATTTAGCTGGCGACCATCTCTTAAGGTCACGGTGATTTTGTCGGCTTTGTCGATAACGTGATTATTGGTCAATACATAACCTTGGTCTTTATCGATGATGACGCCGGAGCCGAGGCTGTTTTTTTGTTGCTGTTGCGGTTGATTAGGGACATTGAAAAAACGCCGAAATACCGGATCGTTCATCAACGGATTTTGTTGAACTTGCACGTTCATCGAAGTGGAAATGTTAACCACTGCCGGCATACTTTGCTCTAGCATCGGTGCTAAAGACGGCATTGGTGTGCCGTCTAATTCGGTGGGCAAGGTCGCATGAGCGGTGATAGTGCTTAAGCTGAGGGTGATGGCGAGCAGTAATTGGGTTGTGGAATGCATGGCAATAAATTTCACAAAAGTTAAGACGGTGGAATGGACAAGTTTATTACAAAAATGTTTCCTGAAAATGGTAACCGAAAATGCTTTTAAATAAGGCTTAGCTTGGTTTTAGCCTTGCCGCTTAGTTGGCTGGGACATAGAATGCCGAGTTTCCAAACTTATACCGAGGATTATTCATGTCAGAAATTTGGTTTAAAACCGGCGAAGCCACTGTATTTTCTAGCGAAGGTCAGGGCACTGATGCGATGCCAGAAATTTTAATTGGCAATGTTAAAGGCCCAGCGGGTCATGCTTTTGCGAATTTAATGGGACAAACCGAAGGCCATACTCGGATGTTTGCGATTCGTGCTTGTAATCAACAAGTGCGTCCAGCAACGATTATGGTGCCAAAAGTAACGATTAAATCGTCGGCTTATGTGGAATTATTAGGCGGCCCTGTGCAGTCTGCGGTTGCCGATGCGGTGATTGATAGCGTGGCTGAAGGTGTGATTCCTCGCGATCAAGCGGATGATTTGTGCATTATTGCGATGTTGTGGATTGATCCATCTTGCGCCACCAATCCTGATTTGGATCGTAAAGATTTGTATCGCACTAATTACGAAGCGATGAAATTGGCGATTAAACGTGCGTTGACCAATTCGCCGAGCATTGATGAGTTAATCGCTAACCGTCACAAAATTACTCACGAAATGTACGATCCAGAAACTGGCGAGTCACAGTGGTAAATGTAAGTTACTGATGGCAATTGAAAATGGGCGTAATGCCCATTTTCTGTTTTAAGCGTGGTTTATTCGCTGACTTTTAATAACCAGCCGGTATCGTTATCGCATTGGCTGTTTTTAGCTTTGGCGCTGATGGCGATACGCACGGTCTCATTTTTTAACTCGGCGGGTAGTTTGCCTTTTACTAGATAAAAGGTATCTTTATTTTCTACGCTGACATTGATGGGTTGATCTCTAATTGTCACATGAATATGACCTGGGCCATTGCTGCCAGAAACGGTGAACGAGAATTCACCACTGGGGGCAATAGTGTCTAAGTGAGCAGGTTTAAAATTGCTGACTTTGGCTTTAATGCAGCCACTATCGCGACTGCTGCTACCACCGGTGTGGCCGCCGTGTTGAGATTGCGACCAAACTGAGCTGGAAAAGCCAAGGGCGATTAAGGTGAATGCAATGTGTCGAATCTGCACTGTGTATATCCTCTAGTTATTATGATAATTGAATCGGTTTCGATTATAGGGTGACAGGGTGCAAATTTAAAACTTATCAGGAAATGAGCCGTAAAATTTGGCGATAAGTTTTTATCTTTAAACTATTTAACAACAATAAAAATTAGGAGAAATGATGTTACTGCTGGCTAAATTGTGCGGAATTTTAACCTTGGTTTGGTTTTATCTGACCGCTAAAAATAATAATGCACCGGTTTTAAACTGGTCGATTATTGGCTTGATTGGCTATTGGTTAACTTGGTGGTTATCCAAAATGCTGATTGTGGTGCCATTGGCTGAGGTGGTTGCCAAGCATTCTGTGTCTGAGTTTTTATTAACTCAATCGCCAGTAGTGGTTTCGGTGTTGGTTTGTGTTTTGATCCGCAAAAAGCTGTTGGCTAGTCTTAATGACTAATGTTCTGATTACCGGCGCGGCAAAACGGATTGGCGCTAGTTGTGCGCGGTTTTTGCATAGTCATGGTTGTAATTTGATTTTGCATTATCAGCATTCGCAACTTGAAGCTTTGGCTTTGGTGGCTGAATTAAATGCGATAAGACCGAATTCGGCGGTGGCGTTTAATGCCGATTTGTTACAAGTTGAACAGGTTCAAGGTTTGGCGGCTGAGGCTTTAGCGGTTTGGGGCGGGGTTGATGTGTTAATTAACAACGCCTCACAGTTTTATCCAACACCAGTTGAGCAAGTGACTGAGGCGGATTGGGATAGCTTGCTGAATAGCAATTTAAAAGCGCCGTTTTTTTTGGCGCAAGCTTTGCGGGATAGTTTGCTTGAGCGGCAGGGCTGCATTATTAATCTGGTTGATATTTACGCGCAAAAACCGTTATTGGGTTCGCCGGTTTACAGTATTGCTAAAGCGGGGTTACAGGCGATGACGCAAGCATTGGCGAAAGAGCTGGCGCCTAATGTGCGGGTTAATGCGGTTGCACCGGGGGCGATTTTGTGGCCTGAAGCGGATGTTGCAGACGGTGAAAAAAATCAGATTTTGCAGAAAGTGGCCTTACAGCGTTGCGGCAATGCTGATGACATTGCCAAAGCGGTGTGGTTTTTGATTGCTGATGCGCCGTATATTACTGGTCAAACCATTACCGTTGATGGCGGTAGAACTTTGTTTATTTAAGCCAATTGGTTTGAACTTTGTGCTGTTTTAAGTCGGTTTTATCGGCTTTTTGCCACAACTCAGCGTAGCTAATGCCGCTAATCGGATGCCGCTGTTCGGCGGCAATTTCGGCGAGTGGTTCGAGAACAAACGCGTAGCGTTCAATTTCATCACGGGGGATTTGTAAGCCATCCTCGTCAATAATTTCCTCGCCGTACAAAATCAAATCTAAATCCAGCGTGCGCGAAGAAAATTTCTGCGCCTGACGACTGCGACCATGCTCTAACTCAATTTTTCGCAATAATGCCGCGACTTGTTTGGCGCTTAAATCCGATTCAAAACCAACGATCAAATTGTGAAAGGTGTCGCCGACAAAACCAACCGCTTCGCTTTCGTAAATGCTGGAAATAGTCAGTTTGCCGAATAATTTGCGAAGCGTGTTTAAGCAGCAAGGGATGTGAGCTTCCTTATCAATGTTGCTGCCGATGCTGATGTATCCGATGGACATGGCTTATTTTTGTCCGCGTTCGATGATGATGCCGACGTCGCGGGCGCGGCTGACAGCGCCTTTTTTGTTGAGGACGATTTTGACCCAAGGGATTGAGAATTCAGTCAGCAAAATGTCGGCGATTTTTTCAATTAAGGTTTCGACTAAGAAAAATTCGCTGGTTTCGACAAATCGCACAATCCGGTCGGAAACGGTTTTGTAGTCCAAGGTATAGGCAATATCATCGGTGGCAGCGGCTTTTTTAATGTCAAACGCCATTTCTATATCGAGATAGATTTTTTGTTTGATGGTTCTTTCCCAGTCGTAAATGCCAATCACGGTTTCAATTTCGAGGCCGCCTAAAAAGATGATGTCCATTAATGCTTTCCGGTTATGATATTTGAATACATAAGTATCGAGTAAATGGCTCGACTGTACAAGTTTTGATAAGTGAGGAATCTATAGATGGTGGAGTGGTTGCTGGTGCCTTTGGCCTATTTAACAGGGTCTGTATCGAGTGCGATTATTGTTTGTAAGATGATGGGATTAGCTGATCCTAGAGAAAATGGTTCGGGTAATCCGGGGGCAACCAACGTCATGCGGATTGGCGGCAAAAAAGCTGCTGCGATTACTTTGGCCGGCGATGCTTTAAAAGGTTTGTTACCGGTTTTATTGGCTAAGGCGTTGGCGGTTGATAGTTTGATATTGTCGTTAGTGGTTTTTGCAGCGTTTTTGGGTCATTTGTATCCGATTTTTTTTGGCTTTAAAGGCGGCAAAGGGGTTGCGACTTCGTTTGGTGTGACTTTGGGTGTGACTTGGTGGTTGGGTTTGGCTGTATCAGGCACTTGGTTGCTGGTTTACAAAGTCGGCAAAATTTCATCATTAGCGGCTTTGGTGGCAGCAACCTTAACCCCGTTGTATGTTTGGTTGATTGTTGGGGATTTGAATTTAGTGGTGACTTTTATGCTGATTTCGCTGATTTTATTATGGCGTCACAAAAGCAATATCCAGCGTTTATTGGCAGGTAAAGAGTCTTAATCAATACTCAGTAGTTCATCGATAGGCCAGCGCGGGCGGGCAAAAATCTCCAGATTTTGTGTCTGTCCTGCCAATAAGCGCTGGCAGCCTGCATAGGCAATCATCGCGCCATTGTCGGTGCAAAATTCATGTCTTGGAAAATAGGCTTTCGCGCCTAAAGCTTCTGTCATATCGATTAAATGCTGGCGAATTGATTTGTTGGCACTTACACCACCTGCAATTACCAAAGTTTTAAGGCCAGTTTGTTGCAAAGCGCGTTTGCATTTTATTGATAGCGTTTCGGCCATTGCTTGTTGAAATGCTAAAGCAATATCGGCTTTGTCTTGCTCGGTTTTGTCGCTGTTTTGTAAGGTATTGAGGGTAAAGGTTTTTAAACCGCTAAAGCTAAATTCTAAGCCTGGGCGGTCGGTCATTGGGCGTGGAAATTTGAAGCGTGGTTGGCCTTGTTCTGCTAATTCGGCTAAACGTGGGCCGCCTGGGTAGCCAAGTCCAAGCATTTTGGCGGTTTTGTCAAACGCTTCACCTGCGGCATCGTCTAATGATTCGCCGAGTAAGCGATATTGGCCTATGCCAGTGACTTCAATTAATAACGAATGTCCGCCGGAAATTAATAAAGCAACAAAAGGGAAGTGCGGTGGATCGGCTTCCAGCATGGGCGCTAATAGATGGCCTTCCATGTGATGTACCGCGATTGCCGGTATTTGCCATGTCCAAGCTAAGCTTCTAGCGGTCGCCGCGCCAACTAATAATGCGCCCATTAGGCCGGGGCCGGCGGTGTAGGCGATACCATTAATGTCTTTTGATGAAAGATTGCTATCGCTTAATGTTTGTTTGATTAGTGGTACTAATTTGCGAATATGGTCGCGGGACGCTATCTCTGGAACCACGCCACCATACTCACTGTGAGTGTCGGCTTGGCTGTACAGAACGTGGCTAATTAAGCCTTTTTCAGCGTGATAAATCGCGACGGCAGTTTCGTCACAAGAGGTTTCTATGCCTAAAACGTACATTAAGTTTTTGAAAAATTTATTTTGCGGGTATAATCGAGAGTTTTCAGCGGGCTTTGTTGGCCGTTGGGTCGACAAAATACTAACATAAATCGGATTATTGATAATGCCATCAGTTAAAGTTAAAGAAAACGAACATTTTGACGTTGCTATTCGTCGTTTCAAACGTGCTTGTGAAAAAGCCGGTGTTTTGGCGGAAGTTCGTCGCCGTGAGTTCTATGAAAAACCAACGACAGAACGTAAACGTAAAGGCGCTGCTGCTGTAAAACGTCACTTGAAAAAATTGGCTCGTGAACGTTATGCGTTGAAAAACCTACGTCGTGGTCGTCCACAAATCTAAGGTCGATTGACTATGGATTCATTAAAAAAACTTATCACGGATGATATGAAAGCGGCCATGAAGAGTGGCGAAAAATCCCGTTTAGGGGTTATTCGCATGATTCTGGCTGCAATCAAACAGGTTGAAGTTGATGAACGTATTGAGTTGAGTGATGACAGAATTCTTGTTGTCCTCGACAAAATGCTTAAACAACGTCGCGAATCAATCAAGCAATTCCGTGATGCTAATCGCAATGATTTGGCTGAAATCGAAGAAGCTGAAGTGATTGTGATTCAAGATTATTTGCCTCAACAATTAAGCGAAGCTGAAATTGATGTGTTGGTTGCTAAAGCAATTGCTGAAACCGGCGCAACTTCAATTAAAGATATGGGCGCTGTTATGGCTTTGCTCAAACCGCAAATGCAGGGAAGAGCAGATATGGCTGTGGTCAGTGTAAGAATTAAGGCTGGTTTCGCTGCTTAATATCTTTATCGGATATGTCCGGTAGGATTCCCAGACAGTTCATTGATGATCTATTGGTGCGGGTCGACATTGTCGATCTGATCGACTCGCGCGTTCCACTTAAAAAAGTGGGCAGCAACTTTGTTGCACGTTGCCCATTTCATACCGAAAAAACTCCCAGTTTCTCAGTCAATCGCAATCGCCAAACCTATCATTGTTTTGGTTGTGGTGCTGGCGGCAACGCGATTAGTTTTTTAATTGATTATGCTCACCTTGGTTTTGTAGAGGCGGTTGAGGATTTAGCGGCTTTTATTGGCGTTGATGTGCCAAGAGAAGCGGTTGATCAAGTTGATTTTTCCTCAAAGCAAGATACCTCACGGCTTTATGCGCTGCTTGAACAGGTTGCTGCTTTCTATGTTGAACAGTTGCGTAGTAATGAAGGTAAGGTCGCAATTGACTATCTTAAACAGCGTGGGCTGACCGGCGAAATTGCCCGTGATTTTGGCTTAGGTTATGCGCCCAATAGCTGGGATGCTTTACTGGCAAGGTTTGATCAACAAACTTTGGTCGACGCAGGAATGTTGGTCGTCAAAGAGGACGGCAAGGTTTACGACCGCTTTCGTGGTCGATTAATGTTCCCGATTCGCGATAAACGCAAGCGAGTGATCGGTTTTGGTGGGCGAGTTTTGGATGATTCGTTGCCCAAGTACTTGAATTCGCCAGAAACGGACATATTCTCTAAAGGCAAAGAAGTTTATGGCCTATGCGAGCTTTTGGAAAATAAGGCTAAACCTGAGCGAATTTTGATTGTCGAAGGCTATATGGATGTAATCGCCTTAGCTCAATACGGCGTTCATAATGCAGTAGCCGCTTTAGGTACGGCGACTTCAAAAGTTCATATGGATTTGCTATTTCGCTTTGCTTCGGAGTTGGTGTTTTGCTTTGACGGCGATAATGCTGGGCGACAAGCTGCTTGGAAGGCGGTTGAGGCGGCTCTGCCAAGTTTACGTGATGGTCGGCAAATTAAAATCATGCTGTTACCTCAAGGCCATGATCCCGATTCAATGATTCGCGAAGAAAGTTTGCAAGGTTTTGAATCTCGAATTGCTGATGCGCTGGTGTTGTCGGATTATTTTTTTGAGCATCTTGGCGAGGGATTGAATTTGGCAACCGTTGAGGGGAAAGCCAAATTGCTATCTGTCGCAAGGCCGCAATTAGAAAAAATGCCGCGCGGCTTTTTTAGAGAAATGATGTTTGCTCGGTTGCGTGAAATTACTGGTGCTAAATTGCAAGATGCAGCACGAGGCGGTTCACCAATAGCGAATCAGGCTAAGGATAAAGTGCAAAGTGCCAGCATGATGCGAAAACTATTGGCATTGTTGTTGCAATATCCGCAGTTGTCACAAAAAGCCGAGCAACAGATGTATGAGCTGGTCGATGTGAATTTAGCTGGGATGGATTTGTTAAAACAGGTGTTGGAATTAATTTCTAGGGAACAACCGAAGACCAGCGCGGTCTTAATTGAAATTTTTCGTGGCACAGAGCATGAAAAAGTGATTAATGCCTTGGCAAATTTGGCGTGGGAAGTGCCTGAGTTTGATGCTGATGCTGAATTTGGCGGGGCTTGGAATCAATTGTTAAGACAGATACAAGATAATAGGATGGCTGCTTTGATTGAAAAATCGAGTCGAGGAGAAAGCCTGACAGCGGATGAGTTGAATATATTTAAGCGGGGCGGCAAAATTAATCTGTAATGACAGTTTGGTTTTGAGTCTCTATAATGCCCTGTTCTGCCGAGCTTGGTGCTGAAAACGTATTGTGAGTTAAAAATGAATCAGGAACAACAGCAATCTCAACTTAAACAGCTGATCGCAAAAGGCAAAGCGCAAGGTTATTTAACCTATGCCGAAGTCAACGATCACCTGCCTAGCGACATCATCGATCCTGAACAACTTGATGACATCATCGCCATGTTTAACGATATGGGGATTCAGGTTTTGGAAACTGCTCCAGACGATGATGATTCTGCCATTACTTCTGATGTGGCTATTTCTGCTGACGATGACGAAGAGGTTGCCGAAGTTGCAGCGCTTGCGTCTGTCGATAGCGAATTTGGTCGTACCACTGATCCGGTTCGTCTCTATATGCGAGAAATGGGCTCTGTTGAGCTTTTAACTCGTGAAGAAGAATTAAAAATTGCCAAGCGTATTGAAGAAGGCCAGCGTCAAGTTGTTAATGCGATTGCGCGTTCTGGTTTTATCGTCCAATCATTTGTAGAAACATTTGATCAATTACAAAACGAAGATTCTGGTTTGCGCCTGAATGATTTGGTTTTGGGGTTTGTTGATCTAACAGAAATGCCTGAAGAGTTGGTAACAGCCGATTTGGATGATTCTGCACCTGTTGAAGAGGCTGAGGAAGAAGAGGCTGAAGTTGTTGGTTATGATGAAGTAAAAGCTAAAGTTGACTTAGTTAAAAAAGCCCTAAAATCAGCCAATTCAGCGATTAAAAAACACGGCTATGGACATGAAAAAGCTGAAAAAGCTTTAGATGCTCTAAGTGAAGTATTTTCAGAATTTAAATGGTCGCCTCAATATTTGAAGCGTATGGTTAGTCTTTCTGAAGATTTGGTTGTCGCTATTCGTGATCAAGAAAAAGTGATTCTCGATATTTGCGTCAAAAAAGCCAAAATGCCACGTAAAGACTTTATCAATGCCTTTACTGAGAATGAAGCAAGTAGCGATTGGCTGGATAAGTATTTGGAAACCCATCCACAATACAATGAACCACTAGCGCCGTATAAAGATAAAGTTAAAACAGCTCAACAAAAATTAGCCGAGATTGATAGCCAGTACGGTTTATCTATCGCGGTATTAAAATCAATTTGTCGCAGCATCTCTTTAGGCGAAGCAAAATCGCGTCGCGCTAAAAAAGAAATGATTGAAGCTAACTTACGATTGGTTATCTCAATCGCGAAAAAATATACCAACCGTGGTTTGCAATTCTTGGATTTGATTCAAGAAGGCAATATCGGTTTGATGAAAGCGGTTGATAAGTTTGAATACCGCCGTGGTTATAAGTTTTCAACCTATGCGACTTGGTGGATTCGTCAGGCTATTACTCGTTCGATTGCCGATCAAGCTAGAACTATCCGTATTCCAGTACACATGATTGAAACCATTAACAAGCTTAATCGGGTTTCAAGACAGATTTTGCAAGAAATGGGGCGTGAAGCTACGCCAGAAGAGTTGGCAGAGCGCATGGAAATGCCGGAAGATAAAATCCGTAAGGTATTGAAGATTGCCAAAGAACCGATCTCGATGGAAACCCCAATTGGTGACGACGAAGACTCGCATTTAGGTGATTTTATTGAAGATTCCAAGATGCTATCTCCGGTTGAATCTGCTACAATCGCCGGCCTTCGTGAATCCACCCAAAATGTTTTGGCTGGATTAACAGCACGAGAAGCGAAAGTGTTGCGTATGCGTTTTGGTATTAACATGAATACCGACCACACTTTAGAAGAAGTGGGCAAACAATTTGATGTAACCCGTGAACGGATTCGTCAGATTGAAGCGAAAGCACTTAGAAAATTAAGACATCCATCAAGATCAGAGCAATTAAGATGCTTCCTTGATGGTGAGTAAGTAAATTTAGGGCCCTTAGCTCAGTTGGTTAGAGCTTCCGACTCATAATCGGCAGGTCGTAGGTTCAAGTCCTACAGGGCCCACCACTGTTACCAAAGGTCGTAAAAATCGACCTTTTTTTTTATCCGCAATTGTTACATGAGGGTCAGCTCCGTGAACAAAAACTACCTTTTTACCTCTGAATCTGTTTCTGAGGGTCATCCTGATAAAGTTGCCGATCAGATTTCTGATGCTGTTGTTGATGCATTATTAGCCCAAGACCCACGTTCACGTGTTGCTTGTGAAACCATGGTCAAAACCGGCATGGTTATCTTGGCTGGCGAAGTGACCACCAATGCTTGGGTTGATACCGAAGAATTAGTTAGAAAAGTAGTTTGTGAAATCGGCTACGATCACGGTGACATCGGCTTTGACGGCAACACTTGTGCGGTTTTGAATGCGATTGGTAAACAATCAGCTGATATTGCCATGGGTGTTGATGAATCAGATAACCACGAACAAGGTGCTGGTGACCAAGGTTTAATGTTTGGTTATGCCAGCAACGAAACCGACGTTTTGATGCCTGCGCCGATTACCTATTCACACCGCTTAGTTGAAAGACAAGCGCAAGTGCGTAAAAACAAAACTTTGCCTTGGTTGCGTCCAGATGCAAAAAGCCAAGTCACTTTCCGTTATGAAGACAACAAACCTGTCGCGATTGACGCGGTTGTCTTGTCTACCCAGCATTCACCAGAAATTGGTGGCAAAGAGTTACACGAAGCGGTGATGGATGAAATCATCCTGCCAACTTTGCCAAAAGAATGGCTACACAAAGACACCAAATACTTCATCAACCCAACTGGCCAGTTCATCATTGGCGGCCCAGTCGGTGACTGTGGCTTAACCGGTCGTAAAATCATTGTTGATACCTACGGCGGGATGGCAAGACACGGTGGTGGTGCTTTCTCTGGTAAAGATCCTTCAAAAGTGGACAGATCAGCAGCTTACATGGCTCGCTACGTAGCGAAAAACATCGTTGCCGCTGGCTTAGCAGATCGTTGCGAAATTCAAGTGTCTTACGCGATTGGTGTGGCTGAACCGACTTCAATCACCGTTGAAACATTTGGCACCGGCAAAATTGCTGAATCACGTTTAGTTGAAATCGTTCGTGAACATTTCGACTTGCGTCCAAAAGGTTTAATCGCCCAATTAGGCTTGTTAAAACCAATCTATCGCCCAACCGCTTCTTACGGTCACTTTGGTCGTACTGAAGACAGCTTTAGCTGGGAAAAAACCGACAAAGTCGATGCTTTAAGAGCGTCTGCTGGTCTTTAATCGATTTTAGGAATAGATAATATGAGCCAAGCTGACTACAAAGTTGCTGATTTAGCCTTAGCCGATTGGGGCCGTAAGGAAATCAATATTGCTGAAACCGAAATGCCAGGCTTAATGGCATTACGTGCTGAATACGGCGCAGAGCAACCATTAAAAGGTGCGCGAATTGCCGGCTGTTTGCACATGACCATCCAAACTGCGGTTTTGATTGAAACTTTGACCGCCTTAGGCGCTGAAGTTCGCTGGTCATCTTGCAACATCTTCTCAACTCAAGACCATGCTGCCGCAGCGATTGCTGCTGCAGGCATCCCTGTTTTTGCTTGGAAAGGCGAAACCGAGGAAGAAGCAGAATGGTGTATCGAGCAAACCATTATCGGCCCTAACGGCTGGCGCCCAAATATGATTTTGGATGACGGCGGCGATTTAACCGTGATGATGCACGATAAATTCCCTGAGTTAATGGCCGATGTTAAAGGCTTATCAGAAGAAACCACCACCGGCGTTTTGCGTTTGTACGACATGGTGAAAAAAGGCACTTTAAAAGTTCCTGCTTTCAACGTAAACGACTCAGTGACTAAATCAAAATTCGACAACCTTTACGGTTGCCGTGAGTCTTTAGTTGACGGTATCAAACGTGCAACCGACGTAATGATTGCTGGCAAAATCGCAGTCGTCTGTGGTTACGGTGACGTTGGTAAAGGTTGTGCACAATCTTTGCGCGGCTTAGGTGCAACGGTTTGGATTACCGAAATTGATCCTATCTGTGCATTACAAGCAGCGATGGAAGGTTACCGTGTAGTGACGATGGAAGAAGCAGCACCGATTGCTAATATCTTCGTTACTGCGACAGGCAACTTCGGCATCATCACCCATGAGCACATGAAAGCCATGCGTGACCAAGCCATCATCTGCAACATCGGCCACTTTGACGCAGAAATCGAAATTGCTCAATTGCGTCAATACACTTGGGAAAACATCAAGCCACAAGTTGACCACGTTATCTTCCCAGACGGCAAACGCTTAATCGTCTTGGCTGAAGGTCGTTTAGTGAACTTAGGCTGTGCAACAGGTCACCCAAGCTTCGTCATGTCTAACTCGTTCTGCAACCAAGTGTTGGCGCAAATCGAGCTATGGAACAACGCAGCAAGTTACGATAACCAAGTTTATATCTTGCCTAAAAAACTGGATGAAAAAGTCGCTCGTTCACACTTGGCACAATTAGGGGTTCAATTAACCCAATTGAGCAAAGAGCAAGCCGATTACATCAATGTGCCAGTTGAAGGTCCTTATAAACCTGAACACTATCGTTATTGATTGAAAGCAACCCAAAAAACAATGACCGATTTTAGTCATTGAAAAATTTTGTGGTAAGTTAAGCAAGACTCTAAAAACCTCTGTCAGTTTGATAGAGGTTTTTTTTCGCCATAATCTATTGGAATTAGCCAAAACTGGCTAAGTACGGAACCCCGCTATGAAAACTAAAACCGCGATTTTACTTTTGAACTTAGGTACACCTGATAGCCCTAGTCGCTGGCATGTGGCTAGTTATTTGAAACAGTTTTTAAGTGATCCACGAGTGATTGATATACCTTGGCTGGCGCGGAAAATTTTAGTCAATTGCATCATCGTCCCGTTTCGTTCCGGCAATTCTTCAAAACTGTATAAAGCGATTTGGGATAAGCAGACCGGCTCGCCTTTACTCAAACACACATTAGATTTGCAACAGAAACTGCAAGCCGCAGTCGGCGATGAGATTAAAGTTGAAATGGCGATGCGCTATAAAAGCCCAAGCATGGACTCGGTTTTAGAGCAGATGCGTAAAGACGGCTATCACAAAATCATCGTCTTCCCGCTGTTTCCACAATACGCCTCCAGCAGCACCGGCAGTGCCTTACAGCGCTTCATGGAAATTGTCAGCCAATGGTGGGTAATTCCAGAAATTAAGATTATTTCCCAGTATTTTGATAATGAAGATTTCATCAACTGCATTGTTAATCGCGGTAAAAACTACGACCTTAACCAATACGATCACATTATTTTCAGCTACCACGGCTTGCCAGAAAGACAGGTTGATAAAGTCTATAACGACGGCTATCTGTGCAAAGACCATGATTGCGAACAAAGCCTAACCGAGACTAATTATTACTGTTACAAAGCCGCTTGCTACGAAACCACCAAAGCCGTAGTTGCCAAACTGAACATCCCCGAAGACAAATACACGGTCAGCTTTCAAAGCCGTTTGAGCAAAAAATGGTTAACCCCTTTCAGCGACCAAGTGATTGAAGATCTAGCCAAAAATGGCGCTAAAAACGTATTGGTATTTTCACCGGCCTTTACCGCCGATTGCCTAGAAACCATTTATGAAATTGGCACCGAATACCAAGAAATTTTCCACCAACACGGCGGTGAAAAAATTCAATTAGTCGAAAGCTTGAACAGCGGTGATGACTGGGTTCAAACAATTAAACACATCGCTTTGGCCAATTAACCATGCATATTTTCATCTTGTGCAGTTTGCTGCTCACCACACTGGTTCAAAATCACAACCCGTATTTACCGTTGCTGAATAATGAACCGGTATGGTTGTCAGCAGGTGGACTAGCCGCGCTGTTTATACTGCTCGGCTGGCTCAAAAAATTGCCAGCGACGATTTGGCAAGATGGTTTTGCCTGTAGTGGTTTACTGGCTTGGTATGCCTATTGGAAGCCGCTGTTTAGCCCAGACTCGCCGCTGTTTTATGCCTTTCCTATCTATTTCTCATTACTAGGGATTTGGATGTTAACCGCGTTTATAAATAAGGGTTCGCGCTTCGATGATGAATCGCGAGCCTTAATGCGGATTTTGGAAAAACACTTAGCCGGATTTGATAGCTGCTTAATGGCCGCTATCGCACTGATTTGTATCGCCTTGCCAGAGCATTATTTGTCTTACCCACTGGCGATGACCTTTTTCATCTTACGCGCGACATTTCAGCGTTGTATAGAAAATATCGGCGATTTGGATTCTAGCGTTGGGAATAAGTAAGGTTGATGTTTTTTAATCGCGTTGTTTTGTGCAAAAGTTGGTTGGGTTGCTAATGCTCGTTAACGGCCACAAGCCGCCACAGAACAATAATTGCGAAATGACAGCAAACAAGCGCATTGCCGCCCATGGTTGCATCATAAATTCAACGGGCTTTTGGCTTCCTTGATGGTCCGAATATTGACGTTGGCTT
>Ga0208223_1000014_pt1 | contig 45961 bp, 47 predicted proteins | sample LakMenE07Oct09ns_FD_150678 | JGI IMG/M metagenome (GOLD analysis project Ga0208223, IMG submission 150678) | Freshwater microbial communities from Lake Mendota, WI - 07OCT2009 deep hole epilimnion ns (SPAdes) | ecosystem: Environmental > Aquatic > Freshwater > Lake > Epilimnion/Euphotic zone ...
ACGCATTCCTTCATGTCCCATTGAAATTCCATCAGAGACAGAAATCGTATTAAAAGTCATTGGAAAACCACCTGCAGCAAAGACACCTTCTTTTGCTTTTTCTGCCAAACGACGAAGTGACATGTTGCATGGAGTTATTTCATTCCAAGAAGAAGCAATACCTATTTGAGGTTTTTTAAAATCTGCATCTTGCATTCCCACTGCACGAAGCATTGATCTTGCAGGGGCGCGTTCAAAACCTTCAGTTACATCTTTACTGCGTGGTTTCATATCGCCAGGTTTAGTTGCCATATTTAAACTCTATCCATATCCAAGAAATAGTGCCTATTGACCTAAAGTTTTAAGAACTAACTCTCTTACTTTGGCAGCATCAGCACTGCCACCAGTAGTTTTCATGACTGCACCAACGATTACTCCAACTACTTGTACTTTGCCTTCACGAATCTTGGCGGCAGCATCAGGATTAGCTGCAATTGCTGCTTCGATTGCTGGAATCAATGCTGAGTCATCTGAAACAACTGCAAGATTTCGTTTCTTGATAACTTCGTCAGGATTTCCTTCACCGTTTAACACAGCTTCAATAACTTGACGGGCTAATTTATCTGTTAGTTTTCCTTCGTTTACTAATGCATCAATACGGGCAACATCGGTAGGAGTAATTTTTAAATCAATTAATTCCAGATCAGCTTTTGAGGCATGACCAGAAAGCTCACCTGCCCACCATTTACGAGCAGAAGCAGGGGAAGTTCCTTGCTCAATTGTTTGCGCAATTAAATCAACACCACCAAGTGTTGCTACATCGCGCATTTCTAAATCAGTAAATCCCCACTCTTTAGCTAAACGTGTTCTTCTTATGGAAGGTTGCTCAGGTAAGGCTTTTTTAAGTTTTTCAATCCACTCTTTATCAGGTGCAATTGGCACAAGATCTGGTTCAGGAAAATATCTATATTCTTCAGCAACTTCTTTACTTCTTCCACTTCTAGTGGTGCCTGTATCTTCTTGAAAATGTCTTGTTTCTTGCTTAATCTTGTTACCTTTATCAAGTTCAAGTGATTGTCTTTCAATTTCACTTCTGATTGCTCTTTCCACACTTCGAAGTGAGTTAACGTTTTTGGTTTCTGTTCTAGTTCCCCAAGTTTTTGAACCCTTTGGAGTTAGCGAAAGGTTGACATCACAGCGAAGAGAACCTTCTTCCATACGCACATCGGAAACGTTTAATCCACGCAATAAATCTCTTAATTCTGTGACATAAGCCTTAGCTACTAAGGGTGCGTACTCTCCAGTATCTGGAACTGGTTTAGTAACAATTTCAACTAATGGAATGCCTGCTCTGTTGTAATCAACTAGCGAATAATCTGCACCATGAATTCTTCCCGTTGACCCACCAGCATGAGTTAGTTTTCCAGTGTCTTCTTCTAAATGCACACGCTCAATTTCAACTCTAAATGGCTTTGTGCCATCTTCAGTATCAACCAAAACATCCAAGTAACCGTTTGAACAAAGTGGTTCGTCGTATTGACTGGTTTGAAAATCTTTAGGCATATCAGGATAAAAATAGTTTTTTCTAGCAAATCTGGAATAGCTTGCAATTGAGCAATTTAGGGCTAATCCGATTCGAATAGTGGATTCAATACCGATCGCATTTGCAACAGGTAAAGATCCTGGTAAACCTAAGCAAGTTGGGCAAGTTTGAGTGTTTGGTTCTGCCCCAAATTCTGTGGAACAACCACAAAACATTTTTGAATTAGTTGATAATTCAACGTGAGTTTCTAAACCTAAAACTGGATCATATTTCTTTATTGCTTGGTCATAAGTACTCATTTGGCACCACCTAAGGCAGGTGCTTGATCAATTAAGAGACCATTCCATTTAGTTTTCAGTGAAGCTTCAATTGCTCCACCTACGCGATACATTCGATCATCATTCATAAATGGTGCGATGATTTGTAAACCAACAGGTAATTTATCTTCATCAGCTAAACCAATTGGCACACTCATGGCAGGAATTCCTGCTAATGATGGAGGCAAAGTTGCAAGATCTGCCAAATACATTGCCATTGGATCATTTACTCTTTCCCCTAATCCCCAAGCAGTTGTTGGTGAAGTTGGTGAAATAAGTACATCTACTTCCTTAAATGCATTGGTTAGATCTTGTGCAATTAAAGCGCGTACTTTTTGTGCTTGTGCATAATAGGCATCGTAGTAACCAGAAGATAATGCATAAGTTCCAATCATGATTCTTCTTTTTACTTCTTTACCAAAACCTTTTTCGCGTGTTTTATTCATAACTTCTTCAGCACTCAAATTGCCATCATCAACTCTTAGTCCATAACGCATACCGTCAAAGCGAGCTAAGTTACTTGAAGCTTCACTTGGTGCAATCAAATAATAAGTTGCTAGTGCATAAAGTGAATGCGGAATTGATATTTCTTTAACTTGGGCACCCATTGATTTAAGTAATTCAACTGATTCATTAAATCTATTTAGTACTCCAGTTTGCCAACCTTGGCCGCCTAATTCTTTGATAATTCCTATTTTCATTCCTTTAACATCTTGTAATTGAGCAGCTTTGACAACATCTGGAACTGGTTGATTAATACTGGTTGAATCCAAAGGATCATGACCTGCCATTACTTCATGCAACATTGCGCAATCTAAAACGGTGCGAGCAAATGGTCCTGCTTGATCAAGTGAAGATGCAAAAGCAACCAAACCAAAACGAGAAACTCCACCATAACTTGGTTTTGCTCCCACAATTCCTGTGACAGCTGCTGGTTGTCTAATTGATCCACCAGTATCTGTTCCTATGCCAAGGGGTGCAAAAAAAGCAGAAACTGCAGCAGAAGAACCACCAGAAGATCCACCTGGAATTTTTGTTAAATCCCAAGGATTCTTAGTTGGAAAATAAGCACTGTTTTCAGTTGATGAGCCCATTGCAAATTCATCCATGTTTGTTTTGCCAAGAATTACAATTCCTGCATTCTTTAAATTCTTAACTACTGTTGAATCATAAGGTGGAATCCAACCTTCTAATATTTTTGATCCACAAGTTGTTGGTATTCCTTTTTGCGTCAAAACATCTTTAAGTGCTAATGGAACTCCAGCTAAAGCAGAAACTTTTTTGTTTTCTTTCCTATTTTTGTCCACTTCTTCTGCTTGTTTTAGTGCTCCAGCGTTATCAACGTGTAAGAAAGATTTAACTGTTTTGTCTAAGGAATTGATTCGATCTAGGTGTGCTTTTGTAACTTCAACAGCACTAACTGATCCTTTAGTTAATTCACCACTTAATTCAACTGCGCTTAGTTTTGTTAAATCTGACATTTATTCCTCATCCAGAATGCGAGGAACTCTAAAACGATCATCTTCTGTGGCAGGAGCAGAACGAAGAATTTCATCTCTACTTAATGATTCTTTTGTGACATCTTCACGAAATACGTTTACTAAACCTGTGGCATGAGACATTGGTTTGACATCTTTTGTAGAGACTTCGCCCACTTTGGCAACGGATTCTAAAATAATTTCTAATTGTTTGGCGTACTCATCTAATTCAGATTCTGGAAGGTCAAGCCGGGCAAGTTCAGCTAATTTGGCAACTTCTTCACGGGTTATTCTCGACACGATTTATATCTTAATCTTTAGTCAGTTGTTGCAAGTTTCAGTGCTTGCGCAATGCCTTGATTAAGCAAGACATCGAAATTTTCTGCATCAAGTTTAGGAATTCCTAATGAAACAGCCTTGGAGTATTTACTTCCGTCTGCTCGGCCATAAACCAACATGGTCGTATTTTTGCTGACTGATCCAGAAACTTTTCCACCTCTTTCTAAGACCGCATTTGTGGCGCCGTCTCGGGAATAATTTGGAACTGATCCAGTTATTACAAAATTCATATCCTTTAATGGTTGAGGACCAGTTACTTCATCATCCTTGATTCTTACCCCAGCTCTGGCCCACTTGCCAACAATTTCTTTATGCCACTCTTCGCTAAACCATTCTTTAACAGCAATACCAATTACTTCTCCAACACCATTTACTTCAGAAAGCTCTGCAAGGGGTGCATTAGCAATATTTTCTAAAGATTTAAATTCTCTAGCTAAAGCTTGTGCAGCAGTTGGACCAACGTGGCGAATAGAAAGAGCCACCAACACTCTCCATAATGGACGAGTTTTTGCCGCATTAAGTTGCGAAAGTAACTCTTCCCCATTTTTATTTAATACTCTGCCAGATTCACCTTTACCAGGAGCTCTTGTGAAATATTCACTAACTGTTAGATCTTTCTCATTTAGATTAAATAAGTTTCCTTCATCTTTTAATATTTTGTCGTTAAGAAGAGCTGCAGCTGATTTTGCACCCAAGCCTTCAATGTCCATGGCGCCACGTGAGCCAACATGGAAAAGTCTTTCTCTTAATTGAGCCGGGCAGCTTTGAGCATTTGAGCAACGTAAATCAACATCACCGTCTTTTGCTGGTGCAAGTTTGGTTCCACATTCTGGACATTTAATTGGCATTTCAAATTTCTTTTCACTGCCATCACGAAGTTCCACAACTGGTCCAACTATTTCAGGAATCACATCTCCTGCTTTTCTCAAATAAACAGTGTCCCCAATTAAGACACCTTTTCTAACAATTTCTTGTTGGTTATGAAGTGTTGCCATTGACACAGTTGAACCTGCAACTTTTATTGGTTGCATAACAGCAAATGGAGTTACCCGACCAGTTCTGCCCACATTAACTTCAATGTCAAGTAATTTTGTACGCACAACTTCAGGTGGATATTTATAGGCCACTGCCCATCTTGGAGTTCTTGAAGTTGCACCCAAATTCTTTTGGGCATTAATGTCATTAACCTTAACAACTACACCATCTATTTCGTGACTTAATTCTCTTCTCTTATTTCCAAATTCTTCAATAAAGCTAATTACACTTTTTAGATCTTTTGTTACTTTGGTTGTGGTAGCAACAGGTAAACCAAGATTTCCTAATGTTTTATAAGCCTCATCTTGAGTCTTAAATTCAAATCCTTCCAGTGCACCAATGCCGTGAACCACAAGTTTTAGTCTTGATAGAGATGCGGTGGAGCGATTAAATTCAGATTTTAGCTTTTCAATTCGAGCATCAGGTTTTTTCTCACTTATTGCTAAAGCTAATTCTTCTTCACGTTTATCAACGCGTTGCCTAATTGTTCCGGCTGCTGCGTTTCGAGGATTGGCAAAAGGTGTTCTACCTAAATCCATGACCTCATTGTTCAATGAATCAAAATCTTTTAAATCGAAATAAACTTCGCCTCGAACTTCAATAACACTTGGAATCTTGGCCCCTTGACTTGATTTGAGTGATCTTGGAATTGTGGGAATAAATTGGGTGTTATAGGTGACATCTTCTCCAACTCGACCATCTCCTCTTGTTGCTACTCGTGAAAGATTTCCATCTAAATACAAAAGATTTAGTGCTAAACCATCTACTTTTAATTCACAAATAGTTTCAGGCAACGAACTTGTGCTCTTACTAACTCTGTTAGCCCATTCTTCTAATTCCTCAACATCGAAAACATCTTCCAAACTCATCATGCGCACTCGGTGTTCGACTGGTTCAAATAATTCTGAGGCAACTCCACCAACTGATTGAGTAGGTGAATCTTGGGTTGCTAATTCAGGATATTTTTGTTCAAGTTGTTCTAATTCTTTGAAAGCCTTGTCATATTCATCATCTGAAATTGTGGGTGAATCAAGCACGTAATACTTACGCCTTGCTTCTTCGATTATTTCAACAAGTTCAGTCCAACGATTTTTTGAAGAGTCAGGAATTGATTTAGCCATTTGAGATGAATTTAATTAACTACGAGTAGTTGTGACAACAGTGCCACTACCTATTACTCGAGTGTTGTCATAAAGAGCAATAGTTTGGCCTGGAGCTAATCCTTGCAACGGCTCTAAGAATTCCACAGTTAAATTGCCATCTTTATGAAAAGCTGTGGCTTTTAGATCAGCAGAGTGTGCTCTTACTTGAGCGCTGCATTCAAATTGCGATGCAGGTGTTGGTCCACACCAAATCAGATTTGTTGCAGTGACCACATCTACTCGAAGCATTGTTGGTATGCCAACCAACACAGTTTTGGTTTTAATATCTGTACCCACCACATATCGAGGAGATCTATCATCGCGTGGTTTTCCTAATTTCAATCCTTTGCGTTGACCAACGGTAAATTCAAAAACGCCATTGTGTTTTCCTATTTCTTCACCAGTTTCAGCATCAACAATTTTTCCTGGATCTTGGCCAAGTTTATTGTGTAAAAATCCTGCTGTATCACCATCTGGAATAAAACAGATGTCATGTGAATCAGGTTTCGAAGCAGTAATCAATCCTCGTTCTTCCGCTTCTTTTCTAATTTCTGGTTTTGTTGAATTTCCTAAAGGCAAAATTGTGTGTGAAAGTTGTTCTTGATTAAGAACACTCAAAACATATGACTGATCTTTTTTATCGTCAATTGCCCTATGAAGAGTGGGGCCACTTTCTGTTTCAACGATTTGAGCGTAGTGACCTGTTGCAACTGCATCAAAGCCTAAGGCTAAAGATCTTTCCAATACGGCTTGAAATTTAATTTTTTCATTGCATCTAACACAAGGATTCGGAGTTCTTCCTTCAGCATATTCTGCAATAAAGTTTTCAATTACTTCTCTTTGAAATTCTTCACTAACATCCCAAATATAAAAAGGAATCCCTAAGCGATCAGCAACACGTCTTGCATCTCGTGCGTCATCAAGTGTGCAGCAACCTTTGCCGCCAGCATGTCCTTTTACTTTTGCTAGGGCTAAATGAATTCCAACAACGTCATAACCTTGATCAACTAATCGAGCTGCTGCAACGGAAGAATCAACTCCTCCACTCATTGCTGCAACTACGCGCTTACTCATTTCTTAACCGCTGGCTTTCCTGCCCGTTTAGCTCTTTCCACAATCGCAGGAAGTACTTGCATAACCGCATCAACATCATCAGGAGTTGAAGTTGAACCAAAAGAAAATCTCAAAGATGCTCTTGCTGTTACTTCGTCTCTTCCCATTGCTAATAAAACATGTGATGGTTGAGGAATTCCTGCTGAACAAGCAGAACCTGTTGAGCATTCGATTCCTTGTGCATCCAGCAACATTAATAATGCATCTCCCTCACATCCTTTAAATGAGAAGTGAGCATTTCCTGGTAAACGGTTTTCAGGATCACCATTAAACACAACATCTGGAACTTGTTCTTGAATCCTTTTAATTAAATCTTTTCGAAGTGATGTCATGCGATTTGCGCGTGAAGTTCTTTGCACAACTGCAGTGCTCACTGCTGCTGCAAAACCTGCAATAGAAGGTGCAGCTAAAGTTCCTGATCGAACATCTCTTTCTTGGCCACCACCATGAAGCAACGGTGTTAATTCAATATCTCTTTTAACAACTAAGGCACCAATACCTTGGGGGCCACCAACTTTATGACCAGAAACAGTCATCGCATCTAAACCTGAATTTTCGAAATGAACTTCTAGACAACCCACAGCTTGAACAGCATCGGAATGAAAATGAGTTTTAAATTCATGTGCAATCTTTACTAACTCTTCAATTGGTTGAACTGTTCCAACTTCATTATTAGCCCACATCACAGTTACCAGTGCTACATCATGGGGATTTTTTTCAAAGGCTTTTCTTAAGGTTTCTGGAAGAACTCGACCTTGAGTATCAACTGGCAAAATTTCAACAACAGCGCCTTCATGTTCCCCTAACCATAAAACAGGATCTAAAACTGCGTGATGTTCAACAGCAGAAACTAAAATTCTATTTTTCTTTTTATCTTTTGCTTGCGCTGACCAGAAGAGTCCTTTAACGGCTAAGTTATTAGCTTCTGTTCCACCGCCTGTGAAAATGATTTCAATTGGTCTTGCCCCTAAAGCAGCAGCAATTAATTCTCTGCCTTCTTCAACTACTTTGCGTGCTCTTCTACCTGAGGCGTGCAAAGAGGAAGGATTACCAACTTGGGCTAATTCAGCATTCATCGCAGAAATAGATTCCACCAACATGGGTGTAGTTGCTGCGTGGTCTAAATAAGTCATGGACTTAAGTTTAGACGATTTAGAACAATGCGCTTGCTAGGTCTCTACGAGCCTTGATTACCTCAGGGTCACTATCGCCCACCACAACAAATAACTCCAAAAGCCTTGCTCTTAAATTGTCTCGATCTTCACCAGATGCAATTTTTATTGCACTTATCAAAACTGCGAAACCTGCTTGAGGATTTCCTTTCATTAACTCTAAATCAGCTAAATCCATCTGACTAGCAAAATCTTTACGATCACTGGCTTTTTTTAAGACTTCATTTGGATTTAATTTTGAAGCTCTTTCTAACAAACCAACTTGGGCAAGTCCTGCAATTGCAACTTGGTCGCCAGGATTTTGATTTAACATTTCTTTATAAGAATTACTTGCAGTAGCAAAATCTCCTTTTTCAATTGCTAAAAAGGCTGCTTCTAATCTTGGGTCTATTTTTTCTTCTTCTACTTGTTCTTCTTCAATTGGAGCATCTGCATTAATGGTGCCATTAATACCTTGTTCGGCTGCAATTCTTAAAACTTCTTCAATTACTTGTCTAAGTTCTGCTTCTGGAATAGCTCCTTGAAACAGTGGTCCAGCAGATTCACCAATTACTGCAAACACTGCAGGAATTGATTGAACTTGAAACATCTGGGAAAGTCTTGGGTTTGCATCAACATCAATTTTTGCTAAAACAAATCTTCCTTTATATTCTGCTGCAAGTTTTTCTAGTAATGGAGATAATTGTTTACAAGGTCCACACCACTCGGCCCACAAATCAACAATTACTGGAACAGTTTTTGAAATATCAATAACTTTTTGTTGAAAATCTTGTTCACTAACATCAACCACAACACCAGCTGGTGCATTAGCTAAGGCTTGACTTGCCACACTTTGGGCTTTTTTAGATTGAGCCAACGCGCCTAAATCAATGGCGCCTCGCATAGGTATTTGACTACTCAAGATTCTTAAGCCTCACTAAGTTTGTTACGACTACTCTACTAATTACTAAATGTCATTCCACTTCTCCATTGGCCCATCCCATGAAGTTGGAAGTGGAACCTTATCTGGAGCGATAAGTTTAACAATTTCATTTAAGACAACTTGGACACTGTTCTCACCAACCCATAAATGCTTGGCACCTTCTTTGGGCAGGATTTCAATATTCGGTGCCACACTGAATCTTTGTTTTGCTTCAGCAGGTTTTAGATAATCATCAAATTCTGGAACAAGTGCAATAACTGGAAACTTTACATTTTTCCATTTACTTAGCTCTTCTTGTGAAGTAAACCTCAAAGGAGGGGATAGTAAAATTACTCCACTTAAATCTTGATCAAAACCATGACGAAGGGTTACATCGGTACCAAAAGACCATCCAACAACAAATGGTTTAGCTAAGTTGTTGTCTTTCACATATTTTATAGCAGCAAGTAAATCTTTACCTTCATTGTTAGAAGAATCAAATGAGCCAGTACTAGTTCCTAGTTTGCTACATGTTCCTCGAGTGTTAAATCTTAAAACATTAATACCTGCTAAAGCAGGCAATCTCCAAGACATCTTTCTATACAAATGACTATCTGTATTTCCACCATGTGTTGGCAGTGGATGCACGGTAATTAACGTGGCAACTGCCTTTTCATCAATGGGTGATGCAATTTCTCCAACTAAGTTTTCGCCATCTGAGGTAACTAAATTTATTGTTTTTCTATGAGCAGGTAAAACACTATTGGCAACAATTTCAGTCATCTAAATCTCTTTTATGTTTCTTTCTGTCACTATTCCAGCAGGGTGTATGCCAGTGTCGTCTTTCTTCTAATTCCCCAATTACATAAGCAACAGTATGAGGAGTGGCAGGTTTTATTTCCTGATCACATCCAGGACATCGATAAGCTTTAGTGGCAGCAGAACCAGTTACTCTTCTGACAACCCAGTCTCCATCAGACCAATTTTCACTTCTTTGAATTCCTAAAAGACGATCAACATTAAATTCTTGACTTTCATCTTTTTTCGAATTTTTTGGTTTATTTCTTCTAGGCATTTTTATATTCTAGAACAATCTTTCATCTTTGCGATCTAAACCACGAAGTGCGTCATAATCAACCACAACGCATCGAATTCCTCTGTCCTCGGCCAGAGTTCTTGCTTGAGGTTTTATTTCTTGGGCTGCAAAAACTCCACTCACGGGAGCAATTAATGCATCTCTATTGAGCAGTTCTAAATATCTAGTTAATTGCTCAACACCATCTATATCGCCTCGTCTTTTAATTTCCACAGCAACATTTTTTCCAGATTCGTCTTTACAAAGCAAATCAACTGGTCCAATTGGTGTTGGGTATTCCCTTCTTACTAATTGCCAGTCTTTACCAAAAGTTTCAACGTGTAGGGCAAGTAATTCTTGTAAATGTGCTTCAACCCCATCTTTTACTAAACCAGGATCAATTCCTAAATCATGAGTTGAATTATGAATCACCTTACTTACCGTGATCACTAATCTTTCACCAGATTTATTCTCCACAGTAATAATTTTTTTATCTGTCTCATTTGACTCTGTTGTAAAACATGGAGGACTCATCCAGTTAAGAGGTTTATAAGCTCGATCATCGGCATGGATTGAAACCGAACCATCGGCCTTAAAAAGAATTAGTCGGGTGGCTTCAGGCAAATGGGCGGTGAGTCTTCCCACGTAATCCACTGTGCAGGTTGCAACCAATAAACGCATAACTTGATGATGCCTGATGACTAAATATGCGCAACAATGGCTGTCATGATGACATGGGGCAGCACCACCTATGTAACTCTTCCTTTGCTGGTGGGCTTTGGTTTATTAGTGCTGGTTATGTTTTTGCGTTGGGCATATAGCCCGAAGAAAACTTCCTTAATTGAAAGACCTACCAAAGCAAGCTTTAAAGATGACTATGGAGTATTAGTTCCCATTGGAAATCCTGCCAATTACATTGAGGGTGAAAAACTTAGACAAGAATTAATTGCGAACAACATAAAAGCAACTTTAGCTTTTACTTTGGAAGGACCTCAATTAATGGTTTGGCCCAAAGATGAAACAAAAGCAAGAAATTTAATACGCGGTCGCGTATAAATTATCTATTTGCTCCAGGAACCCATAACACATCGCCTTGTTCACGATTGCTGTATCTAGCTAACACGAATAACAAATCAGAAAGTCTATTTAAGTATCTTGCTGGAGTTTCTGTCATAACAATTTTGTGAGCAGTAAACGCTGTCCAAGTTGATCGCTCAGCACGTCTTACAACTGTTCTTGCCACGTGCAAAAGAGCTGCTCCTGGTGTTCCTCCGGGCAAAATAAATGAACTTAAAGGTTGTAAAAATGAGTTGTAATGATCAATTGCTTTTTCTAATTCATCAACATAACCAGGTAAAACTCTTAACTGAGGTGCATCATTTTTCTTTCCCACAGGTGTTGCTAAATCTGCACCAACGTCAAATAAATCGTTTTGAACTCTTGTTAGTAAATCTCTAACATCCTGATCTAGATTTCCCATCGCGATAGCTACACCAATGGATGAATTAGCTTCATCAACATCGGCAAAAGCTTCAAGTCTTAAATCAGTTTTTAAAGCCCGGGACATATCTCCCAAAGCAGTGGTTCCATCGTCACCGGTTCTGGTGTAGATGCGAGTGAGATTTACCATGAGTAGAGCCTATGTGTGAATTGGTGTTTACACACTTTGGTTGGGTACTCTGGTGAGTCATGGAAGCTTTTAGAGTTGAACGCTCAGGTCCCTTAAAGGGAGAAGTGCGCGTTCCTGGTGCAAAAAATAGTGTTTTGAAACTTATGGCTGCCTCGATCATGGCAGAAGGATTAACAACTTTAACAAACGTCCCAGAAATATTAGATGTTGAAATTATGGCTGAATTACTTCGAAGACTGGGCTGCAAAGTAGAACATGATTTAACAACTGCCACAGTGACAATTGATGTGCCGACAAAAATTGGCCACAAAGCAGATTATGACTTAGTAAGAAAAATGCGTGCCTCCATTTCAGTTCTTGGACCACTAGTTGCAAGATGTGGAGAAGCAGATATTGCACTTCCGGGTGGAGATGCAATTGGATCTCGTGGACTAGATATTCACATGCAAGGTTTAGAAAAACTGGGTTGTCATGTTCATAGTGAACACGGTTATTTAATTGTTAGAGCTGAAAATGGATTAAGTGGAGCAAATATTGCTCTAGATTTTCCAAGTGTAGGTGCAACAGAAAATGTTGTGATGGCAGCAGTTTTAGCAAAAGGAAATTCAAATATCGACAACGTTGCCCGTGAACCTGAAATAGTTGATTTATGCAACATGTTGGTAAAAATGGGTGCAAAGATTAATGGAATTGGTTCAAGTGTTTTAGAAATCACAGGAGTTGAAAAACTTAATCCCACAACTCATCATGTTGTTCCTGATCGAATTGTTGCTGGAACTTGGGCAATTGCAGCCATCATGACACAAGGCGACATCACAATTCACGGTGTTAAACCAAGTGATATGGATTTAGTGTTAGAAAAATTGCGCGACACTGGAGCAGAAATCAAATCAGTTGAAGATCGACTAAACGTTTCCATGCACACCAGACCAAAAGCAGTAGATATAGTCACACTTCCCTATCCAGGTTTTCCAACTGATTTGCAACCTCAAATGATTGCGCTTAATTCCATAGCCACAGGTTCTTCCATGGTTACCGAAAATCTCTTTGAAGCAAGATTTAGATTTGTTAACGAGTTAGCAAGATTAGGTGCTGATGTAAAAATTAATGGCCACCACTGTTTAGTTAAAGGAAAAGATCACCTATCAGGAGCACCGGTTGAAGGAACTGATGTTCGAGCTGGGGCATCTTTAGTCTTGGCAGGATTAGTAGCAGATGATGTTACATACGTAACTGAAGTTCACCACGTTGATCGTGGCTATTCAAACTTTGTAGAAAATCTAACAGGACTTGGCGCAAACGTTACACGCGTAGAAATGTAAATAGGTGCCAACTGTTTAGTTGGCACCTATTATTTAGTTCTTTATTTAGTGGCTTTTACTGAAAAAGTTGGATACTCATCTGTCACCAAGATAAAGGCATATCCGGTAACTCTGTTCCAGAATTGAACCGTTCCAACCACAAAATCGATTGCAAATTTTGGATATTTACCTGTGAACAAGATATTGAACCAAGCAATGATGGTGTAAATAACTGTTACCGCTAAATAAACAACTCCTACTACATAAAGTGGAATTGCCAGTAACCATTTGACTAATGGAAGCCATCTATTAAGAGCCTTACCGCCTCTTACTTCTGGCAAAGTAATAGTCACATACTTGCTTTTTTCAATTGATGGAAATTCATCAGTCAAATAAAGGGCATAAAGTGAGATTCTATTTTGTAGTTCCAAGAATGACTGATTGAAACCATAAATGTAGCTTGGATAAATATTTCTAAAAACTAAAGCCAGAAGTACTGGAACTGCAAGTATAAATGAAATACTTACCGCACCTGAATTATTGGATGAAAAAGTACTTACGAATATTAAAATCGGAATGATCAGAATTGGTCGAAAAAAAGTTGTTGCTCTATTTCTTTTTCGAGTATTTACGACTAATTTAGTTTGGACTTGCTTAGACATCTGAATCTCCTTTGATGGAATATCTAGTATCTAACCTACAGCAATTGCCAGTCTTGATTCTGCTCTTTTCAGTGCTTCTTTATCGCCCGATTTTTCTGCTTCTGCTTTTGCTTTTTGAGCACGTTTGACATCAACTTCACTTGCTAATTCTGCTGTTTCTGCCAACACGATGACGTTATTGCTATCAATAATTACAAATCCACCATGAGCTGCTGCTTTTATTTCAGTTCCATCAACTGGTCTGATTGTGATCGGCCCATCAGACAGAGAAGCAAGCATCGGGGCATGTCCTGGAAGTAAACCAATTTCACCTGATTTAGTTCGCAAAACAACCGTGCTTGCTTCGCCTGACCAAACTTGTCCGTCAGTTGCAACAACTTCAACATTTAATGGCATTAGTTAGTTACTTTCCTGCCAATTTGCTTGCGTTCTTTTCAACATCTTCGATGTTTCCTGCCATGAAGAATGCCTGTTCTGGAAGATGGTCATAATCACCATTTGTTAATGCTCTAAATGATGCAATGGTTTCTTCCAAAGGAACAAAAGAACCAGCTTGGCCAGTAAATGCTTCAGCCACGAACATGTTTTGGGATAAGAATCTTTGAATTCTTCGAGCACGACCCACAAGAACTCGATCTTCTTCACTTAGTTCATCAATACCAAGAATTGCAATGATGTCTTGCAAGTCTTTGTATCTTTGTAGAACTTCTTTAACTCTTTGGGCAACTGCATAGTGTTCTTCACCCAAATAAAGTGGTGAAAGAATACGAGAAGTTGAATCAAGAGGATCCACTGCTGGATAAATTCCAAGTTCTGAAATTGGACGGCTCAACACTGTTGTTGCATCTAAATGCGCAAACGTAGTGTGAGGTGCTGGATCTGTGATGTCATCAGCTGGAACATAAATTGCTTGCATCGAAGTAATTGAGTTACCACGAGTTGAAGTAATACGTTCTTGCAATTGACCCATCTCATCAGCAAGTGTTGGCTGGTAACCCACAGCTGAAGGCATACGGCCTAACAATGTGGAAACTTCAGAACCTGCTTGGGTGAAACGGAAAATGTTGTCAATGAACAACAACACGTCTTGGTTTTTCACATCACGGAAATATTCAGCCATAGTTAGAGCTGAAAGAGCAACTCTCATACGAGTACCAGGTGGCTCATCCATTTGACCAAACACGAGTGCAGTTTTATTGATAACACCTGACTCGGTCATTTCTAAGAATAAGTCGTTTCCTTCACGTGTTCTTTCTCCAACACCGGCAAACACTGACACTCCACCAAAGTTTTCAGACACACGATAAATCATTTCCTGAATCAAAACAGTTTTTCCTACACCTGCTCCACCAAACAAACCAATCTTTCCACCTTTTACATAAGGTGTTAAAAGATCAATAACTTTGATACCGGTAACAAACATTTCTGTTTTTGGTTCGAGTTCGTCAAACTTAGGTGGTTGACGATGAATTGGCCAACGATCAGTAATTTTTAGTGAAGATTCTTCAACATCAAGTGGTTTACCAAGGGTGTTCCACACGTGTCCAAGAGTTACATCGCCAACAGGAACTGAAATTGGTGTACCAGTTGATTTCACGGTGGCGCCGCGAATCAAACCATCTGTTGGTTGCATAGAAATGGCGCGAACCATTCCATCACCAATGTGTTGAGCTACTTCTAAAGTAAGTGTTCTTGTGTCTGCTCCTGGCAATGTCACTTCGACATGGAGGGCAAAAAACAATTCAGGTATCGCATCTACTGGAAATTCCACGTCTACAACGGGACCAGTAACGCGTGCAACTCTTCCGGTTACATTCTTTGTTTCTGTTGTGCTACTCATTTTTCTTTTCTCCTAGTTGGCGGACTTTAGTGAGTCGGCGCCACCGACGATTTCACTAATTTCCTGGGTAATTTCGGCCTGACGTGCTTGGTTAGCGCGACGAGTCAAAGTCTTGATTAGATCTTCAGCATTTTCAGTTGCTGATTTCATAGCGCGTTGTCTAGCAGCGTGTTCTGAAGCTGCTGCTTGCAACAAACCTGCATACACCAAATATTCAATGTATTTAGGTAATAGTTCATCGAGCACAGCATCTGGTGATGGCTCGAAATCATAAAGAGGCAAAGTTGGTTTATGTGTATCAACTTCGGTCATCTTTGGTGATGATTGAACTAGTTCTTCTACAACTTCTAATGGCACAATTCTTTGCACCACTGGAACTTGAGAAATTCTGTTCACAAAACGGGTGTAAATGATTTGAATTTCATCAACACCACCTTGTGCTTCTTCTTTTAAGAAAACTTCTAACAATGCTTTAGCGATTTCTCGAGCATCGTCATATTTTGGTCGATCGGTAATTCCGGTCCAACTTGCTGCAACTTCTCTGTTACGGAATTTGTAGTAACCAAGACCTTTTCTACCCACGATAAAAGGTATTACTTCTTTTCCTTGTTCATCGCGTAATAGTTCAGTTAATCTTTCGCCTTCTTTTAAAATGTTTGCAGAATAAGCTCCTGCCAGACCTCGATCTGCTGTGATTAATAAAACTGCGGCACGTTTGCCATCTTTTTTGTTTAACAACAAAGGATGATTCCCGCGAGCATTTGAGGCAGCCAAAGACACAGCTTTATAAAGAGCTGTTGCATAAGGAGTTGCCGCAGCCACTTGGTTTTGCGCCTTGATGATTCGACTAGAAGCAATTAATTCCATTGCTCTAGTGATCTTCTTGGTCGCATTAACCGAGCGAATGCGTCTTCTAAATACGCGTAACTGGGCACCCATAATTAACCTTTAAGCTCTTTTCTGAACTTTGATTTGTGCTTGTTCAACATCTTCAACAGCTAATGGATCAACATTTGCATCAACCAATAAAGGTTGACCATTTGCTTTCACAAACTGCTTCTTGAAGTTGTTGATGCCTTTTTTGATGTCTTCGATGTTGTCATCGCTTAAATCACGAGTGTCTCTAATTGCAGCCAATGTAGAAGCATGTTCGCGATCTAGGTAGTTATGGAATTCAACTTCGAAGCGACCAATGTCATCCACAGGAACATCATCAAGATTTCCAGTAGTTCCAGCCCAAAGAGATGCAACTGCTTTTTCCATTGGCAGTGGTGCATATTGACCTTGAATTAGTAACTGAACTAAGCGTGAGCCTCGTTCTAGTTGTGATTTTGAAGCAGCATCAAGATCAGAACCAAAAGCAGCAAATGCTTCTAATTCTCTAAATTGTGCTAAATCAAGACGAAGACGTCCCGCAACTTTTTTCATAGCTTTTGGTTGAGCAGATCCACCCACGCGAGAAACTGAAATACCTACGTTGATAGCTGGACGAATTCCTGAGTTGAACAAATCTGTTTCTAAGAAGATCTGTCCGTCAGTAATAGAAATAACGTTGGTTGGAATATATGCAGAAACGTCATTTGCTTTGGTTTCAATAATTGGTAATCCAGTTAATGAACCGCCACCTAATTCGTTTGATAATTTGGCGCAACGTTCTAATAAACGAGAGTGCAAATAGAACACATCACCAGGATATGCTTCACGACCTGGTGGACGACGAAGCAAGAGAGACACTGCTCGGTAGGCCTCTGCTTGTTTTGTTAAATCATCAAACACAATTAGTGCAGGTTTTCCTTCATACATCCAATGCTGACCAATTGCAGAACCTGCATAAGGTGCGATGTATTTGAAACCAGCTGGATCTGATGCGGTTGCAGCAACAATGGTTGTGTATTCAAGTGCCCCATATTTTTCTAATGTTGCTCTAACTGAAGCAATAGTTGAACCCTTTTGACCAATCGCTACATAAATGCAGCGAACTTGTTTCTTGGGATCTCCTGATTGCCAGTTTTGTTTTTGGTTAATAATCGCATCAATTGCTAAGGCAGTTTTACCAGTTCCGCGATCACCAATGATTAATTGGCGTTGTCCACGGCCTACTGCTGTCATTGCATCTACTGCTTTGATACCAAATTCAAGTGGTTCTTTAACAGGTTGGCGCTCAACTACTGTTGGTGCTTGTAATTCAAGAGCACGTTGTGCACTTGCTTTAATGGCACCTAAACCATCAATTGGATTTCCTAGTGGATCAACAGTTCTTCCTAAGAACCCATCTCCCACAGGAACTTCTAGTACACGACCGGTACGTCTTACTTCTTGTCCTTCTTGGATACCTGAAGGATCTCCTAAAAGAACAGCACCGATTTCTGAAACATCTAAGTTAAGAGCTACACCTAATAGTCCACCTTCAAATTCAAGTAACTCACTTGTCATTGCTGATGGCAAACCTTCAACGCGGGCAATACCGTCACCGGTTTCAGCTACACGTCCTACTTCATCCTTGGAAGTTTTCGGATTGAAATTGGCAACGTTGCGCTCGATTGCACTCCGGATATCTTCAGGTTTGATCTGGAGTTCGGTCATCTTTGATACTGCCTTTCTACTTTTTCTTTATTCTGCTCTTGCAAACTTTGCAACAACAGGAAGTTTTTGGTTTTAACCAGCGAGCTGGCGTCTTACTTGTGCTAAACGGTTTGCCACTGTGCCATCGATAACTTCATCGCCAACACGAACTGCAACTCCGCCTATAACTTTTTTGTCTATTACTACTTGTACTTGAACTTCTTGTTTATATATTGCTGTTAGTGCAGTGGTAAGTCTTTGTTCTTGTTCAGTTGTTAAAGCAATTGCAGCGGTAACTTCAGCAAGCACACGACCTCGTCTTGCTGCAGCTAGTTTTTGCAAATCACCCAAAGTAGAAGTAATTGATCTTCCATGGCGATGACTTATGGCGTGATTAACCAACAAGATTGAGGTGGCACTAAAAGTTTTGCCCACTAAATCATTAATCACATTGTTTCGAGCAGAAGCTGTCATATTTGGATCGGCAAGTAATAGTTCCAGTTCCCCACTTGCAGCTATTGCTCGCTCAAATGCAAATACTTCATCTTCCACTCGATCTAGTTCATTTTTAACTTCACTGGCTGCAAATAGAGCTCTTGCACCACTTGCTTCCAAGCCTTGAACTAAATCTTGAGTTTGACTCCAACGCATTTTCACAGCTTCAGAAATTAATGAGACTGCATCATTAGTGCCAATCTTGGCCAAAACATCTTTAGCAACCCCAGCTCTTGCCTCAGGTGAAATACCTGAATCAGTCAGTGTTGTTAAAAGAGTTTTACTACCAGTAATGGCATCGGCCAACAAAAGAATGCTTTCGCCATTTTCAAATGAATGCAGATTCTTATTGGAATCTACAAGTTTGATTAATGACTGATAAGCGTTCTTGCTGGCACCTAACATTTAGCGTTTACCTCCAGCAGATTCAAGATCTTTAATAAATTGATCAATCACTGCCTTTGCTCGTGCGTCATCTTGCAATGAGGCACCAACGATTTTGCTTGCTAAATCAATAGCTAATTTTGAAACATCTAGGCGTAATTCATTAACCGCTTTTGATTTTTCTGCTTCGATTTGAGCGTTTGCTTGTTGAGTAACAGTTTGTGCAACAGTTTGAGCTTCGTTTCTGGCTTCACTAATTAAATTAGTGCGCTCAGATTCAGCAGCAGTACGTATTTTTGCTGCTTCGCTTCTGGCATCAGATAACTGTTGGCGATATTGAGCCAAAGTAATTGATGCTTCTTGTTGCAACTTTTCAGCTTTAGCAATTCCACCTTCAATTGATTCAGTACGAGCTTCCAAAGTCTTTCTAATGTTTGGCAAAGCAAACTTAGAAAGAGCAAAGAAGATCACAAAGAAAGCAATAGTTCCTATGATTAACTCATAGGTTGGTGGCAACAAAACATTGCTATTGCCTCCTGCACCCTCAGCTGCGAGGATCCAGTTCATATTCACACTCCAGTTTTTGGTTGTTAGTTATGCGCCGAAAACGAATGGTGCAACGAAACCAATCAATGCTAAAGCTTCTGCAAGTGCGAAACCCAAAATCATGTTTTGGCGAATTACACCGTAAGCCTCAGGTTGACGAGCAATTGCTTGCACACCGTTACCGAAGATGATGCCGATTCCGACACCTGGACCAATTGCGGCAAGACCGTAACCGATCGAACCAAGTGAACCAGTGATTTCCGCAAGGATCATGTTTCCCTTTTCCTTTTCTTTCCTTATCCCACAACTATTTGTTGCAGGAATTCTTTTTTCTTTAGTGCTCCGCGTGCAACGAGCTGGAGATAAATACAGCCGTTAACAACGTGAAGATGAAGGCTTGAAGTGCTTGGATAAACATTTCAAATCCTGTTAAGACGATAGTCACGAAGAAGGAAACTATGGAACCTAAGTAGCCAATTACTGAGACAAAACCAACAAAATTTGTCAGATTTAACAGATACCAGGCAGAAACGGTAAAAACAGTAATAAGTAAGTGTCCAGCAAACATGTTGGCAAACAAACGAATCGCCAAAGTAACGGGTCTAATAATCAAAGTTGAGAGCAATTCAATGGGAGTAAGTAACGGATAAATTCCAATTGGCATTCCTGGTGGAAACGCAATGTTTTTGAAATAACCAACTACTCCTTGGTTTTTCATGCCTAAGTACATGTAAACAACCCAAACAATAAGTGCTAAGACTACGGGGAATGCAAAACGAGACGAGACTGGAAATTGTGCTCCCGGAATAATTGCCATCACGTTCATGGACCACACAAAGAAAAATAGAGATGTTAATAATGGTACAAAGCGATCACCGTCTTTGCCCATAATTTCTCGAGCAATGTTATCTCTAACAAATAAGTAACCCACCTCAACAACGTTTTGTAAACCAGTTGGAACAAGCTTTGGTTTAGCAAAAGCTGCGATAAAAACAACAGAAACAATTACCGTACAAAGCATTGCCAAAATAACTGGCTTAGTTACTTCAATGGATGTAAAACCAAAAAGATTAAAAGAAGCTAAAGGTCGCCATTCAAATATTCCTGCGCCTGGAGCTGGAAATGGACATTCATTGTCACCGAATTTACAAGTTACTTCAGCTAAAGAAATAAAGTTAGCCACGACCAACACCTTTGTTTGGCTTCACTTTATTTACTTACCTTTCTTATTACTTGTTACTTAATTGTTTGAAAGTCATGTAAAGCGCTAAAGAAATTCCTAGAATTACTCCAGCAGCGACAAACATTTCAACTTTATTAAACCAACTTCCGATTAACCAACCAAGTCCTCCGTAAATTAATATTCCGGAGACTAGACGTCCAAAGATTGCCCATGGATCATCTGATGTTGATTTTCGGGTTCGAAAGTTTTGCTGTTCGTTCACCAATAAAAGGCTAGTCGTCTTTTGACAACTTCAAAGCCTGGGGGGATACAGGTTCGATGACCACATTTTTGTGTTTTGCCATCACCCAAACAGAACCGGCGGTCCAGGAAAGTGTGGAGGCAAGAATTGCGATGCCAAAGCTTCGTCCATCAAGCCAAGCAGCGTCTCTGAGTAACTTTATTAACACAAGTAACACAATTAATTGGGTTAAGTAAACGATCATGGCCACACCTAAACCAATTTCAGGCTTAGTTAACAGCACTCGCCCAATGATGTATTGACCGAATATGAAAAACACCAAAGTTAAAACCATTCCACCTAGCGCGGAATAACCTGCTTGTGCATCTGTGAAAAATGCAGAACCCAGGGAAAAAAGAATTCCAACCACTGCGGTGGGAATCAATCCCGAAACAATGATTTTGTTTTCGATTGTCATTTATGCCACCACTACTTTCTTGGGATCTCTTCTTCTTCCAAAGTAAATCAAAGATGACAAACCTGCAATAAGGCCTGACAAGGAATAGAGAAACGGAATAAAAGCGGTGCTTACTGTGGCAAATGCCAAAACGGCAGTTCCTGCGTGCATCAGCATCACAGCTCTTCTATGTGAGTGACCTCTTTCTAACAATCGGTGATGTAAATGTTCTTTATCTGGGGTAAAAATATTGGCACCCCTTCTAGTTCTTCTTAACACTGCTAATGCCAAATCAAATAGCGGAACAGCAATAACAGCTAGAGGCAAAAGAATAAGTAAAAAGCTAGGTAACACACTTGTTAATTCCAGGGCACCAGGATCTGTTTGACCAGTCAAAGTAATTGCACAAGCAGCTAACATCAAACCGATTAACATCGAACCGGTATCACCCATGAACACTCGGGCAGGAAACATGTTGTGGGGTAAAAATCCTAAAGTTATTCCCACCAATAGTGCTGAAATCAAAGTTGGCAAAGTAGCTCTAGAAAATCCAAATTCCACACTTAGTAAATAACTGTAAGCAAAAAATGCAGCTGCTCCTAGCCCCACTACACCTGCTGCTAGGCCATCTAAACCATCAACGAAGTTAACGGCATTAACCGTTATTAAAACAATTAATACAGTTAATAAAACACCAGTTAAAGGATCAAGACTTAATGTTCCTTGGACAAATGGCAAGGGAAGCCAAATAAGAGAAATTCCTTGCGAAGCCATAACTGCTGCTGCCAGAGTTTGTCCCGCTAATTTCACTGGTCCATCTATTGACCACTTGTCATCAATTACTCCCAGTAAAACCAAAATTCCTGCACCCGCTAAGAGTGCTCTTATTTGACTGCCATCTTTAAAAACATTACTTATTAAAGGCAGTTGTGATGCAAGTGATAATCCGGCTAATAAACCTGCCACCATTGCTAATCCACCTAAACGTGGAATTGGTCGATCGTGCACATCTCGATCACGCACTGTTGCCATGAAACCAAAACGAAGTGCGGCATAACGTGCAATTGGGGTTGTTAAATAAGTAATGAACGCAGTTGCCAAGAGTACTAACAAATACTCACGCAAAGTTTTACTACTTTCTTATGTCAATTAGCTTTGTGGATATGCAGGGAATGCTTTACAAAGTTTATTAACTCCATCAGCAATCTTGTCATGACCTGTTTCGCTCTTCACAGCTTGAGCAATAAATGATGCAATTTGCTTCATTTCCCCAACTCCCATGCCTTGTGTGGTGACAGATGGTGAACCAACACGGATACCACTTGCTGTCATTGGAGGAAGTGGATCATTTGGAATTGGATTCTTATTTAAAGTAATTCGCGAAGCATCACAGCGTTTCTCAGCATCTTTTCCATTAACACCAATTGGTGTTAAATCAAGCAACACAAGATGAGTATCTGTTCCACCACTTACTGGTCTCATACCTTCTGACTTCAATCCTTCAGATAAAGCTTGAGCATTGGTAATTACATTTTTTGTGTATTGCTGATATTCAGGTGTGGCACATTCTTTTAATGCCACAGCTTTAGCTGCAACACCATGCATTAATGGTCCGCCTTGCATCATTGGAAATACTGCTTTATCAATTGCTTGGGCATGTTGTGCTTTGCACACAATCATTCCTCCTCGTGGACCACGCAAAACTTTATGTGTTGTAAATGAAACAACGTCTGCATATGGAACAGGACTTGGAATAGCTTTTCCTGCTACAAGGCCAATAAAGTGCGCTGCATCGACCCATAAAATAGCGCCAACTTCATCAGCAATTTCTCTCATCAATTTAAAATCAACCAAACGTGGATATGCAGTTGCACCTGCCACAATCATTTTTGGTTTATGTTGCTTAGCTAAATCTCTCACATTGTCATAATCAATTAGTTCAGTTTTTGGATCAACAGAATAACCAATTGGGTTAAACCATTTACCAGAAAAACTAACTGGTGAACCGTGAGTTAAATGTCCACCTTGAGCAAGACTCATTGCTAAAACTGTGTCACCAGGTTTTGTGAAAGCACCATAAACTGCAATATTTGCACTAGCCCCAGAATGTGGTTGCAAGTTTGCATGATCTGCATCAAATAGTTTCTTTGCTCTTTCAATTCCAATAACTTCTGCTTCATCAACTACTGAGCAACCACCGTAATAGCGTTTACCTGGATAGCCTTCGGCATATTTGTTGCTGAAAGTACTTCCCAAAGCTGCTAAGACTGCAGGAGACGTGAAGTTTTCACTGGCAATTAATTGCAAACCACCACGAGCACGTTCTAATTCTTTAAGTAATAGAGATGAAATTTCTGGATCTTGCTTTGCTAATGAGTCCCAATCTGGACCCCAGAAAGTACTATTTCCCATTTTTGAATTTCCTCCCCAAATCACTTGGTTGAAATACTATGACACAATTTCAATACTTGGCACTATAAGACGAATTTCCTCTAGTGAAATCACTCCTTGGCGAAGTAGTTTTATTTCACCAGATGAAACATCCACGATTGTGGACGAAACATTGCCCGGAGTTTGTCCCCCATCCAAATAAATAGTCACTTCTTCCCCAAGTTGAGCAATAGCTTCATCAACATTGGTTGCTGCAGGTTGGCCTGTTTTATTGGCACTACTTACTGCCATTGGTCCTACCGCGTTCAATAATTCAATTGCAATTGGATTAAGTGGCATTCTCAATGCCACTGTTTGATTTGAGTCACCTAAATCCCAACGCAATGTTGGTTGAGCTTTCACAATAATTGTTAGGGCTCCTGGCCAGAATGCTTCGGCTAATGCTTTTGTGACGGGATCAACGCGGTGAGCTAAACCATCCAAAGCTTTAACATGTCCCACTAAAACAGGAATAGGCATATTTCTTTCTCTACCTTTTGCTGCTAAAAGTTTTTGTGGACCTTTAGGTGAGAAGGCATCTGTTCCTAATCCATAAACAGTGTCGGTGGGCAATACAACTAGGTCACCACGTTTTGCAGCAGCGGTTGCGGCGATGAGGCCATCTTTTCTTTGAATTTCATTATCCATAGAAAATTTACGAATCATATTTTAATTCCAACTGTGTATCTTGGTAAACCATTTAAATCTCTTCTATCTTCTACTTTTGAAAACGCCTTGGATTCAAGTAGATGAAAAGGAACACCGGTTTCATCCACACTAGAACCTTGCACATCTGCGTGCTCAATAGCAATAAATCCACCAGGTTTTAATAAATCTGTTGCCATCTTTATAACAATTTTTACAAGATCTAAACCATCTGTGCCGCCAAAAAGCGCCATCTCTGGTTCATGATCTTTTACTTCAGGTTCACGAGGAATCATCTTGTTTGGAATGTAGGGCGGATTTGAAACCAGAGCATCAACTTTTCCAACCAGAGCAGAAAAATCGCTGATTGGCTCTTGGATACTTGAATTTATTGCCACAAATTTAGCATTAGCTTTTGTTAAGTTTTCTTTATTGTTTTCAATATTTTTAGTTAAGTATTCAAATGCATCTTTTGATTTTTCAACTGCATAAACTTCACAATTACTAACTTCAGTTGCAATAGCAAGGGATATTGCTCCTGAGCCTGCGCATAGATCAATAACAATGTTTTTGTCTTGATTCTTATCCTTTAAATATCTAATTGTTGATTCAACTAAAAGCTCAGTTTCTGGGCGAGGAATGAAAACTCCTGGACCAACTTCTAAAACAAGTCTTCTAAAACCTTGTTCACCTAAAATGTGTTGCAGAGGGATTCTTCTGACCCTTTTTTCAACCAGTTTTTCAAGTTCACGATATTGATCATCATCTATTTCTTTAACTAAGCCAATGCGATTTCTTTCAATTCCTAATGAAAATGCGACTAAAGATTCGGCATCAAAGCGAGGACTAGGCACTCCAGCATTTTTAAGTCTTAATTCAATATCAACAAGAACACTTCTTGTTAATTTGCTCACCGAGTTTCTCCTACCTCAGCCAACTTTTGTGTGATTTCCATATCCACACAAGATTGCAAAACAGGATCTAAATCACCATTTAATATTTGGTCTAAATTGTGAGATTTATATCCGGTGCGGTGATCTGTTAAACGATTTTCAGGAAAGTTATATGTTCTAATTCTTTCTGATCTATCCACTGTTCTTACTTGAGATTTTCGGGAAGCAGATTCTTCTTGCGCTCTTGCTTCTTCGGCAGCGGAAAGTAATCTTGCTCTTAATATTCTTAAAGCTGATTCTTTGTTTTGTAATTGACTTTTTTCATTCTGGCAAGAAACCACAATTCCGGTAGGAATGTGTGTTATTCGAACCGCTGAATCTGTGGTGTTAACAGATTGCCCACCTGGACCAGATGATCGATAAACATCAACTCGTATTTCTTCATTGTTTATTTCAACATCAATTTCTTCTGCTTCAGGAAAAACTAAGACACCAGCTGCAGAAGTGTGTACTCTTCCTTGAGATTCAGTAACTGGAACTCTTTGCACACGATGAACTCCACCTTCATGTTTCATCCAGGCATAAGGTGCGGTTCCTATTTCAGGATTTCCTTTAGCTTTAATTGCAATGGATGCATTTTTGTATCCACCCATATCTGAATCAACAGCATCAATAAGTGTTGCTTTCCAACCACGCTTTTCAGCAAATCTTAAATACATGCGAACTAGATCTCCGGCAAACAAAGCAGATTCTTCGCCACCTTCACCAGATTTAACTTCCACAATCACATCTTTGCCATCAAGTGGATCTCGAGGAATTAACATCATTTGTAATTTGTCAGCTAGAACTTGAACTTCTGCTGCTATTTTTTCTGCTTCGGCTTTGAATGAAGAATCATCCATTGATAATTCGACAGCGGCAGCATGATCTTCCACAAGTTTTTGATATTCACGCCAGGTTGCAACAATTGGTTTTAGCTCAGCAAATCTTCTACCAACTTGGCGGGCCTTATTTTGATCAGAGTGAAGTTTAGGATCAGACATTTTATGTTCAAGATCAACTAGCTCTGCAGCTAAATCAACTACACCTTCAAACATTTGCCTTCACCCTCCTTCAACTCTTTAACTGCAATAGATAAAACAAAACGGACGCCGGTTTTTCAAAACACAATTAAATGTGTTTTAAAACCGACGTCCGTAAGATTAGCTATTTGTTGGCGCTTTTGCCGTAACGCTTCTCGAACTTTGATACACGACCTGCGGTATCCAAAATCTTTTGTTTACCGGTATAGAAAGGATGGCATTGTTGACAAATTTCTGCATGCATAACACCTTTTTGTGCAGTGCTACGAGTTTGAAATGTGTTTCCACATGAGCAGGTAACAGTTGTTTCTGCGTAATCTGGATGAATTTCTGGTTTCATCTTTTCAATGCTCCATCTTCTATTTCCTAGTAACCAATTCTATTCAGCGTCATCGCCGTTAGTAGTTGGGGTGGTCTTTTGTACCTGCAAGAGGAACTCAAAGTTGGTTTTTGTCTCACGCAACTTGTTTAGTAAGAGCTCGATTGCTTGTTGTGGGTCTAGAGCATGAAGCACTCTACGAAGTGTCCAAATGATCTTTAGTTCATCTGGAGACATAAGAATTTCTTCTTTTCTTGTTCCTGAAGAATCAATATCAACAGCAGGGAAAATTCTTCGATCAGCAAGTTTGCGATCGAGTTTAAGTTCCATGTTTCCTGTTCCCTTAAATTCTTCGAAAATCACTTCGTCCATTCGAGATCCTGTTTCAACCAAAGCTGTGGCAATGATTGTTAAAGATCCACCATTTTCGATATTTCTTGCAGCACCGAAGAACTTCTTAGGTGGATACAAAGCAGCTGAGTCAACACCACCGGAAAGAATTCTTCCTGAAGTTGGAGCAGACAAGTTATATGCACGACCAAGACGTGTCATGGAATCAAGCAAGATCACAACATCGTGACCCATTTCCACTAAACGTTTTGCTCTTTCAATTGAAAGTTCTGCCACAGTTGTGTGATCTTCTGCAGGCTTGTCGAAAGTTGAAGCAATTACTTCACCCTTAACAGAGCGTTGCATATCGGTTACTTCTTCTGGTCTTTCATCAACCAAAACAACCATTAAATGAACTTCTGGATTGTTGGTAGTGATGGCATTGGCAATTGCTTGCAAGACCATAGTTTTACCAGCTTTTGGTGGTGAAACAATCAAACCTCTTTGACCTTTACCAATTGGTGCAACTAAATCAATAACGCGTGTAGTTAAGTTATTGCCTTCAGTTTCAAGTCTTAAACGCTCTTGTGGATAAAGAGGAGTTAGTTTGGAGAAATCTAATCTCTTGGCAGACTCTTCTGGAGTTAAACCGTTAATGGTTTCAACACGAACCAAAGGATTAAATTTTTGTCTTTGTTCGCCTTCTTTAGGTTGACGAATTGAACCGGTGACTGCGTCACCTTTTCTTAAACCAAATTTACGAACTAATCCCATAGAAACATAAACATCGTTTGGACCAGGTAAATAACCTGAAGTTCTTACGAATGCATAGTTTTCTAATAAGTCGATGATTCCTGCTACTGGCAGTAATACATCATCTTCTTTGATTTCAAAATCATCGCGTTCTCTTCTGGAACCGCGTTCTCTAAATCTGGAACGGCTATTGCGATCACCATTTCTGTCATTGCGATCGTTTCTATCGTTGCGGTCATTTCTTCTGTAACCGCCTCGGTCATCATTTCCGCGATCGTTTCTGTTGTAGCTGCCACGATCTTCTCGGTTATAAGAACCGCGATCGTCGCCTCTGTCTTCATTTCTGTCATCGCGTTCTACGCGAGTGTCAGTTTCTTCTCTAAATTCTTCAATAACATCATCTTCTGGGATATCAGAATTTGTGGTCATACTTTTATTTCCGCCATTTCCGCGTTGGTCGATTGCTTCGACAAGTTCACTTTTTCTCATTGTTGCTGCGTCAGGAATTCCCAGAGCTGCAGCCATTTGCCTTAATTCAGGCAAAAGCTTAGACGAGGTGTCAGTCACCTTAAGGATTTTTCCTTTCAATACTTCTTCACACAAGTAATCGTTTAATTAGTTTCGTGTGAGAGATCCGGACCTGTTTTAATTTGGTTTGAAAAGTTAGCGAATTTTATCTTTTGGAATTTGCCATCTTTGGCCAATATCGGCCGGACAACTAAAAGAATAGCAGGTTCAAGGCCTGGGGTTCAAGTATGGGGGCAAAACCTACTGGGTGAGGTTATTAAAAACCCCTACTGAACACTTGCCCCGGATTGGGCAATTGCTAGTTGTTGGGCTTCAAATTCGTCAGGAACTAAAGAGATTACTTCTTCAACTTTTTCACTATTTGTTAACACACAAACAGTTGGACCAGAACCAGAAATATAGGCAGCATGATTTTTCATGCGCAAACTTGTGACTAATGCTGAAGCTGATTGCATAGAAGGCCTTCTATATTCCTGGTGAATTCGATCAGAAGTTGCTTCAAACAAATAGTCAGGATCACTTGTCATCGCATGAACTAATAGTGCACTTCGAGAAATGTTGTATGTGGCATCACGATGAGGAACATGAGATGGCAATAGAGCTCTTGCTTGTTCGGTATCAACTTCAAATCTGGGAATCATTACCACAGGAATAATTGATTCATGTGCTTTTATCTTTACTGCCCTTGCTAATGAATTTTCATCAATCCAAGAAACTGTGAAACCACCATAAAGACAAGCTGCCACATTATCGGGATGACCTTCTAGAGAACTTGCTAATTCCAAAGCTCCTTGATCATCCATTCTGGTTCCTTGGGTTCCAGCTAATGCTCTTGCTGCAACTACGGCTGCAGAAATTGCTGCAGCAGAAGATCCAAGCCCCCTGCCATGAGGAATTCTGTTGATGCAACGAAGATAAAGGCCTTGCACTGGCATAGAAAGATTGGCAAAAGTTTTTAACATCACACGTGCTATTAAATGATTTTCATCACGAGGTAAAGAATTTCTTCCTTCCCCATCAACGTCTACTTGCACACCTGGTTTGTCAGTAAAGGAAGCTTCTATTTCATCAAACATGCTTAGGGCTAAGCCTGCTGAATCAAATCCTGAACCAAGATTGGCACTGGATGCAGGAACAACCACTCTGACAGCACCTGAAACTTTTGACATTTATTTCAACCCCAAAGCTTCAGCTGCAGCATCTGCGCTCACAGATATTTTCACAGGATCTTTTGCTCCTTCAAGAGCCCATTGTGGATCTTTCAAACCATTTCCAGTAACTGTAACGACTATTTCTTTGCCCTGGGGTAATTCATTATTTGCTTTAGCTTTAATTAAACCGGCAACACCTGCAGCTGATGAAGGTTCTACAAAAACTCCTTCATGTTCTGCTAGAAGATGATAAGCCTGCAAAATTTCTTCATCACTAACTTTGCCGATTCTGCCCATTGATTCATCTCGAGCAAGAACTGCTGTTTTCCATGATGCAGGATTTCCAATTCTTATGGCAGTTGCAATTGTTTCTGGTTTCAATACTGGCGCGCCATCAACAATGGGTGCTGCACCTTCGGCTTGAAAGCCCCACATTTGAGGAAGTTTTGAAGAAACAAAATCATTTTTGTATTCAACATAACCTTGCCAATAAGCAGTTATGTTTCCAGCATTTCCAACTGGCAAAACATGCAAATCGGGAGCATCACCTAATTGATCTACTACTTCAAATGAAGCAGTTTTTTGTCCCTCAATACGAAATGGATTAACAGAATTAACTAATGCCACTGGATATTTATTTGCTAGGTCTTGAGCTAAGACTAAGCAATCATCAAAGTTTCCATCCACCTGTAAAACAGATGCACCGTGCACAATTGCTTGCGCAAGTTTTCCCATAGCAATTTTTCCATCAGGAATTAATACTGCACTTTTCATTCCTGCCTTAACGGCATAAGCAGTAGCAGAGGCTGAGGTATTTCCAGTTGATGCACAAATTACTGCTTTTGCCCCAACTTCAGCAGCTTTTGAAATTGCAACAGTCATCCCGCGATCTTTGAATGATCCAGTTGGATTCATTCCTTCAACTTTTAAATAAACTTGGTTATTTAACATTTCACTTAATTTGCAGGCATAAATTAATGGAGTTCCGCCTTCTCCTAGTGTGACAATAGGAGTTTGAGAATTTATGGGCAATCGACTTCTATACTCCTGGATTACTCCACGCCACAATTGGTTATTTGCAGCCATTACTACTGTTCGCCTTCAACTCTCATGTAGTCAGAAATTTCTTTAACAGCATCTAAATTCCTCAATGCTTCAAGTGTTTTTGCTAAATCTTTTTCTAAAGCAATGTGGGTTCTAATTACAAGTTGGGCATCATTTTCTAAACCATCTTGTCTAACAGTTTGAATAGAAACTTTGTTATCAGCAATTTTTTGACTAATTTGAGCCAGCACACCTGGTTTATCTTCAACTTGTAGTGAAATGTAATAGCTAGTTAGTGCATTATCAACTGACTTCACTTTCAAATCAGCATAAATACTTTCACCCGGACCACGACGTCCACTCATTTTATTTCTAGCAACAGCAACTAAATCACCTAAAACTGCAGATGCAGTTGGTGCACCACCTGCGCCTCTACCGTAAAACATTAAGGAACCTGCTGATTCTGCTTCAACAAAAACTGCGTTAAATGCTTCTCTCACACTTGCTAATGGATGACTTCTTGGAATCATGGCGGGATGAACTCTTACCACAATTGATTCTTCATCAAGTCTTTCTGCAATTGCCAATAATTTAATTACAAAACCCATTTCTTTAGCAGCTTTAACATCTTTTGCAGAAACTTTTGAAATTCCTTCACAATAAACATCATCAATTGTTACCCGAGTGTGAAATGCAAGTTGAGCCACAATTGCAGCTTTTGCTGCAGCATCATGACCATCTATATCTGCACTTGGATTTGCTTCTGCATAACCTAATTTTTGCGCTTCAGCCAATGCGTCTTCAAAACTTGCACCAGTTTCATCCATCTTTGTCAAAATATAATTTGTTGTACCATTCACGATTCCCAAAACTTTTTTAACACGATCGCCCACTAATGATTCTCGTAATGGACGAAGCAATGGAATGGCTCCTGCCACACTTGCTTCGTAATAAAGATCAACATTATTTTTTTCTGCCGCTGCTGCCAAAGTTGCACCGTCGCGAGCAAGTAATTCTTTATTTGCTGTAACAACACTGATGCCACGACTCATCGCATCCAAGATATGAGTTCTGGCAGGTTCAATACCGCCCATTACTTCCACCAGAATGTCTATGTCTTTGGCTAGCAAAGATGAAACATCAGAGGTTATTAACTCTTTTGGGATTCCTGGTCTTTGCTTGTTGGCATCTTTTACGCCCACTCCAACTAAAACAAGTGGGGCACCACTTCTAGCTTCTAAGTCTTCGGATTGTTCCAACATCAATGAGGCAACTTTGGAGCCGACAGTGCCAGCACCAATTAATGCGATTCGAATAGGACGAACTTGAGCATCAGCCACGGTTAATCGTCCTTAAATAAAATAGTAGGTCGCTTCCAAGTCTCTCATTAAGGATGTGGTCAGATGTGCTGTGGCTACTGTTGCTAAGCAAATAACACCAAAAGTTTGGTTTGCCCTAGTTACCGTATATCTGGTTTGGGGCTCCACCTACTTAGGAATAGCACTCGTTATCAAAACTGCTCCACCTCTTCTTTCTATGGGTTTACGATTTTTAGCAGCATTTGTTGTGTTGGCATTAATTCTGCTTTTAATCAAAGGTAAGAATGCTTTAAAAATATCAAGATCAGAATTGATTTCATCAATGTTTTTAGGTGGACTTTTACTTGGTTTTGGAATTGGAAATTTAACACTGGCTGAAAGATATGTTCCTTCTGGAATTGCCGCGCTAATCATTGCCGCTTTACCTATTTGGGTAACTATTTTTCAAAGAATGGCAGGAATAAAAACTAGAAGAATTACTTTAATTGGAATTTTTATTGGATTAATTGGAGTAGCAATAATTGTGTTACCTGGTGGTACAGGTCCTGCTCCTGGTGCTGATCCTGAAAAAGTTCAATTCTGGATGTTCATGATTTTATTAGGAAACGTTGCTTGGGCTTTTGGAACATTTATGACACAAAGAATTCCCATCCCTAAAGATCCTTTTGTTTTAACGGCTTACGAAATGTTTTTTGGTGGATTAGTAATGACTATTGCAAGTTTTATTCGTGGGGAAAGATTTAGTCTTGATGTTGTGTCAAATATGTCATTAACATCTAAATGGGCTTGGGTTTATATGGTTTTGATTGGTTCAATTGTGGGCTACGGTGCATACATTTGGTTATTAAATAACACTTCACTGTCTCTTGCCTCAACATATGCATACGTTAATCCAGTAATTGCTGTTTTATTAGGACTTATCGTTTTAAGTGAACCTGTTGGTTGGCCTTTATTTGTAGGCGGAGGAATTGTTTTAAGTGGTGTTGCTTTAGTGGTAAGTGGTGAAAGACTTACAAGCCTGGGTCAGTAGCAAATACGTCGTCGTAAGTTTCTTTTCTTAATATTTCAGTAACTTTATTGTTTTTAACACTAATTACTCCTGGTCTTACTACCAAGTTGTATTGAGAAGACATTGATCTGTTGTATGCCCCAGTTGCGGCAACTGCAATTAAATCTCCCGGCACTAAATCACTTGGTAAATAGCAATCTTTAACAATAATGTCACCTGATTCGCAATGTTTACCAACAATTCTAGAAAGCATTGGTTCTGCTTTAGATAAACGTGAAGCTAAAGTAACGCTATATTGCGCACCATAAAGTGCGGTACGAATATTGTCACTCATACCTCCATCTACTGCTACATAAGTTCTTTTCTCACCGTTTTCTAATTCAATTTTTTTGGTTGTGCCAACTGTGTAAACAGTTATCATCGATGGACCCACAATTGCTCTTCCTGGTTCAAAAGCAAGTTGAGGCATAGCTAAACCATTACTGGTAAATAATTTGTAAACAATATCAACTAATTCACTTGACATCTTTTCAATTGCTAATGGTTGATCCGATTCAACATAAGCAATTCCCATTCCCCCACCAAGATTTAACATTTCAATTTGAACATTGTGTTCTTTCATAATTCGAATTGATAATTCAGCAAGCCTTGAAGCTGCAATTTCAAAACCTTTGTTATCAAATATTTGTGAACCAATATGAGAATGAAGTCCTAAGAAATGAAGATTCTCATCTTTCACAACTCGTCTAATAGCTTCATCTGCATCACCTGCAGCAAGTGAGAAACCAAATTTTTGATCCTCATGAGCAGTTGCCACAAATTCATGAGTATGAGCTTCAATTCCTGCAGTTACTCTAACTAAAACATTAGGTTTAACTTTTTTGTCTTTTGCTAATTGAGCAAGACGGGCAATCTCAAAGAATGAGTCAACAGCAAAGAGCCCAACTTTTTTATCAAGTGCAAAAGATAATTCTTCTAATGATTTATTGTTGCCATGAAAAATTATGTTTTCTGGTTTGCAACCTCCAGCAAGGGCAACTCTTAATTCACCCTCGGTAGCAACATCTACTCCCAAACCTTGCTCAACAATAAGTTTTATAAATCTTGATGCAGAAAATGCTTTTGAGGCATAAAAAATTTGAGTTGGTTTAACTAGTTTGTTGCCATGATTTGATACAGAAAAACTTTTCACATATTTCAAAGCTCTATCAATAACATCTGATTCATCCAAAACAAACAACGGAGTTGGATGCTCTTGAATCAAATCTCTAACATCAGCACTTGAAATTTCTAATGCCCCAGCACTATTTCTTTGCGCACTAAGGGGCCAAATATGTTGAGATATTTCATTCATGGCTTCAACTGAAATGTTATTTGCCATGACCAAGATTTATTCCTTTTAAATAGTTACTGGGTGGGACTTCTTGTGTCAAGGCTAACCAACACAAGCAGACCCACCCAGTAGGTGTACTACTAATTATTTATTTAAATGAATACTTTCCCTTGGAATCGTTTGGAACCAAAAGGATCCAAGCTTGTCCAATATCAAATGGCAGTGCTGCACCATTGACTGTGAAAGCAGTTCCTGAACCACCAGATGGTCGTGACCATTCGGCGTCATAGCGTTGTCCATCACGCAAGATGAAGGCTTTGCCTGATCCAACAGTTTTAATCTTTGGAGTTCTGCCACCAAACTTGTCTCCTTGACCAGAAAGAGTTTGGGTTACCAATTGCACAACAACTGTTTGAGCAACTACGGCTTTACCAGTGGCTTTATCTTTTTGTGCTTTGTTATCAAGTGCGATAGCCCAACCACTGCCATTCCACTTTCCACTCACACTAGAAGCTGGCCATTGAGCTTTGAAAGTATTTGTGGCTTTTCCACCAGCTGGAGCAGTTTCAGAAAAAGTTAAACCAATATCTTTAACAGCACCAATTCCTTTTGCTCTTTTAACAGATGCTGACAAATCCAACATCAAGTTGTGTGGAATTCGACGAGATGAATCTCTGGAATATCTAACTCCATTTAATCCGGGTCCCATGCGAACAAGTGGTGCTTTAGCAATTGTTTTTAACAAAGCTTTATTGGCACCAGAATAAGCAAAACCTGGCTTATCAAATTGTTCTAATATTTCTAAATCAGAAATACGTGCTGATCTAACTGGACCAACTTTTGTTGGGAAAGAAGAATTGTATAAAGCTGCAATTCTTGTTAATCCGCCTTCAACTTGTTCAACATAAACAATGTCGGCTTTGGAAATATTGGTGTGAGGTCTGGCTGGACCTACGTTGTCAATTTTGACCATGATTACGGGTTTGCCAGCTCCACCGGGAAGTCCAGATAACGGACTTGCACCATCAGATGCAACAGATGCAGTCGCACCTAATGAAACTGTGAGAGCTAAAGCAATTGCGCTTGCGAAAAAGGTTTTAATTTTTGTCATGCCTTAGACCTTAGGGCAAAGCCCCGGCATTTAGGCAATAGACCCAACCTACATTTTTTCTGGTGCGCTCACTCCGAGAAGATCAAGACCATTTTTTACTACTTGTTTAGTGGCAGCACACAGCACCAAACGCGCAATAGTCTCATCTGTCACAGGCTCCCCAACCAGAGGTAACACCCGGCAAGCTGAATAAAACGAGTGATAAGCAGTGGCTAGTTCTTCCAAATATCTTGCAACTCTGTGAGGTTGTCTTAGTTGTGCCGCAGAAGAAACAATTCTAGGAAATTCACTCAAAGCACCTAAGAGTTCTGCTTCTTGTTCAGTTACTAATGCTGCAGGATTAAATTTATTTTTTTGCCATTCAATTCCTTTTTCTTGCGCAGATCTAATTACTGCAGCAATACGGGCATGTGCATATTGCACATAAAAAACAGGATTGTCATTGGTGTGAGAAGTTAATAAATCAATTTCCAAAGTTAATGGAGTATCAACCGGATATCTTGTCAAGGTATAGCGTGCTGCATCAACTCCAACTTCATCAACTAAATCTTCCAGAGTAATAATGTTTCCCGCACGTTTACTTAGTCTTACTTCTTGACCATTTTTGAGCATTTTCACAAGTTGACCAATTAATACTTCAACGTTTTTGTCAGGATCATCTCCTGCACAAGCTGCAACTGCTCTTAATCTGTTTACATACCCGTGGTGATCTGCTCCTAAAAGGTAAATATTTACATCATTTCCCCTGCTTCTTTTATCAACGTAATAAGCAGTGTCTGAAGCAAAATATGTGTATTCACCATCTGCTTTTATTAAAACTCGATCTTTGTCATCACCAAAATCTGTGGTTTTTAGCCAAGTTGCACCTTCATGTTCAAAGACGTGTCCATGTTTTTTAAGAAGTGCTAAACCTTTTTCCACAGCCCCACTGGAATGTAAAGATCTTTCTGAATACCAGACATCAAAATGTGTTCTAAATCCATCTAAGACATTTTGTTGCTGCTTGAGCTGCTTTTTATATCCTTCTTCTCTAAATTCAATTTCTTGTTTATCTTTACTTAACTTAAGAATTTCGGGTCTTTCCTTAACTATTTCTGCTGCTAAATCTTTGACATAAGCCCCGTGATAACCATCTTCTGGAATCGCTTCATTATTAGCTGCTGCACAAATTGATACACCGAATTTATCTAGTTGTGCTCCTCGATCATTGATATAAAATTCTCTAACAACTTTTGCACCACTTGCTGCTAAAACTCGAGCAATCGCATCGCCTACTGCCGCCCAACGAGTGTGCCCTAAATGAAGTGGACCAGTTGGATTGGCACTAATAAATTCAATGTTTATTGTTTCATTATTAAGTGTCTTAGTGTGACCGTACTTATCTGATTGTTCCAAGATTGATTTTGCTAATTCACCCAAACTTGCAGAATCAAGTGTGAAGTTAAGAAACCCAGGGCCTGCGATATCAACTTTCTTTATCCCAGGATTTTTACTTAATTCATCAACTAAAAGTTGGGCAACTTCCCGAGGGTTTTTCCCTGCTGATTTTGAAACCATCAAGGCTATATTGCTGGCAAAATCTCCATGATCTTTACTCTTTGGTCTTTCGATTTTAATTTCAGGTATCTCTGTCAAATCAAGTTTTTGGGATGCAACTAGTGACTCAAGACTTTCTTTAATAGTTTTCGATAGTTCTTCTGGAGTCATGTTCTAATCGTAGGCAGGTGTTAATCAAAAATAGTATTGCGCCATACGCTTATGTATATGTGGAAAATAGCTTTGGAACGAAAGTGGTTGCTGTTTCATCTTGTAACCGTTCTAGGCATTGGTTTTTGTTTAAGACTTGGTGTTTGGCAGTGGATAAGAAGAGAAAGAATCGATTCCCAAACAGGTGAAGTTGTTATCAACTTACAAAGTGCTTTTTATTCATTTCAATGGATCTTCTTCGCAGTAGCCCTTGGGTGGTTTTGGTACAGATTCTTTAAGGATGAATACTTAGTTAGAACAGGTCAATTAAAGAAGAGGGAAGACTAAATGGACAAGGCTTTAAAACGCTTTCGCTTCATTGCTTATCTTGCTGGTGTGATCTTAATTATTTTCACAATCGAAATCATCATCAAATACACACTTGGTCCTGAAATTCCATGGTTTGCACAACTTCATGGAATTGTCTACATGATTTATCTAGTTATTGGTTTTGATATCTCTAGAAGAGCAAATCTAACTTGGGGTCAAACACTTCTTGTTTTATTAGCCGGAACAATTCCTGTTTTATCTTTTGTTGCTGAGAAAAGAATTCGACGGCGGATACTTAATTCTTAAGTTGTTTTTAACTTGAGAATTAATCTAAGCCCCCGTAGCTCAGTGGATAGAGCGTTGCCCTCCGAAGGCATGTGCGCGTGTTCGACTCACGCCGGGGGCACTTTAATTAAATGCTAAAGGTAATAAATCATCTAAATGATCTAGAAAATGATCTGCTTGATGAAGTTGATCTTTTGCATGTGAAGTTAAAACAGCAGCAACGGTGCAGCCAGCAGATTTTCCTGCAACAACTCCAGCTGGTGCATCTTCGATAACCCAACACTGATTTGGATTTAAACCAATTCTTTGCGCACCTAAAATAAATGGGTCTGGAAACGGTTTTCCTAACTTCACATCATTAAATGTCACAGTGTGATCAGGCATTTCAATTCCAGCAGCTGTTACTCGTGATATTGCCAAAGGGATAGTGCAAGAAGTAACAATTGTCCAAGGAATTTGTTTCTCATTTAATTCACTCAGTAATTCTTTGGCTCCTGCAATTGCGACTACTCCGGTTGTGTCAGAAGTTTCTAAATGTTCAATTCGATCAACCCAATTTTTAATTTCATCTTCTGATCTATCTGCAAGAAGTTTTCTCAGAGACTGCTCTGCTGGGATGCCGTGTAGGCCAACCATTTTTTCTAAAGGAATTTGCGCTTCCTGGGCTAATTGAATCCAAGCTCTTTCCACAGCGGGTTTGGAATTGACTAAGGTTCCGTCTAAATCGAACAAAAACCCAATGTGACTCATGTAATAAGTCTATTTCGCTTATTAGTGATGCGCATTTTGCATTCGTTAACTACGCTTACAAATGAAGGCAAACCTAGGAGAAATTTTGTTACCCCAAGCAGCGTTAGATGGCCAATTAAATAACTGGCTGGAAGTTTTTGGTCCTTTTCTTTTTTATGTCATTGTGTGGGGTTTAGTTTTTGTTGGCACCGGACTTTTTGTTGGCGCCTTTGTGCCCTTTGTCACAGGTAGTTCTTTATTATTTGCCGCCGGTTTAATCGCAGCTAGTTCTTCAAATATAAATGTTGCAATTCTTGTAGGTGGGGTTTTTATTGCAGCTTTTCTGGGTGATCAAGTTGGCTTCATAATTGGTCGCCATTACGGCAGGCCCTATTTGGATACAAGGGGCGGAAATAAAACTCAAATGATGATTAAAAGAACTGAAAATTTTTATCTCAAATATGGTTGGGGAGCAGTTGTAGCAGCGCGCTTCATTCCTTGGGGTCGAATAATCATTCCTTTAGTAGCTGGTGTTGGTCGAATGAATTATTACAAATTTTTAACAAGTAATTTTGTTGGTGCACTTATCTGGGGTGCAGGCATTACTCTGTCTGGTTTTTACGCTGCCTCAATTCCTGCAGTCAAATCAGGTACTTATGCAATAGCTGCATTTTTTATAATCGGATCAATTGTTGCAGGAACAAGAACTTGGTTAGCGGATAGAAAAGTCTCTAACTAAAAATGTCTGGCTGGATATTACTTTCCGGGGGAAACGAATTCAGTAACATTTATGCAAAAGCAGATTTGGCAGCACTTGAAAAAAGAGTCAACAAAACAAGTCCTCTACTAGTTGTGGTAACAGCCCCATTTCCTACTCAAGAACTTGCCTATAAAACAGCCCAAAAGTATTTTTCCAACCTGGGCATTGAAACATTGATGAGTCCGATATTGAGTGAAAATGATTTAACAGCAGAAAATATCAATCAAATTGCAAATGCTGATTCTATTTATATAGCAGGAGGAACCCCTGCTCGGTTAGTTAAAAGTTTTATTGACACTGATGCTGAAACTGCACTTAAAACTGCCCTCAATAGAGGTTGTGTGGTGATGGGTTCAAGTGCTGGTGCCATGTTGATGGGTGGCAAGGTCGTCATGCCTGGAGGAAACGAAATTGGGAGAGGATTAAATTTCTTGCCCAACCAAATAGTGCTGCCCCACTTTGGATCAGGCTTTCCTGCCTGGGCCCAAAAATTTCATGACCAAAAATTGGGCTTGGTGGGCCTAGCCGAAGGTTCATCGCTATTAACATCAGTCCCATCTGCCCCAAGCCCAATTGAGTTTGGGCCAGTGAAATATCTGGAAATAAATAATTAACAATTAAGTAAGAGTGTTAGACCCTGACTCAGGTCAAATAGTCAATAAAATTTGCCTTATTAGTTGGCTCGCAACTAATACTGGGGAGGGAAAAAACTAGCTAATGGCAACATTGGATTCATATTTCCAAATTAAGCAAAGAAAATCCAGCGTAGGTCAAGAAGTTCGTGGCGGACTCGTCACGTTCTTAACAATGGCATACATCGTTGTGCTAAATCCGCTTATCTTGGGCTTTACACAAGATACAAACGGAAAATTCTTAGGTGGAGGAGACGCACCTAATCTTGCAGCAATTGCAGCCGCAACTGCTTTAATTGCAGGAATTTTAACAATATTGATGGGGGCTGTTGCTAATTTTCCATTAGCTCTAGCGACTGGCCTTGGCATCAATGCTTTCGTTGCACGAATTGCAGCAGGCTATATGCCTTGGGAACAAGTAATGGGCTTAGTGGTGTTGGAAGGAATCATCATCACAGTCTTAGTTCTTACTGGTTTTCGCGTTGCAGTTTTCAAAGCAATACCAACTCAATTGAAAATAGCGATCTCTGTTGGTATTGGTTTATTCATCGCACTAATTGGTTTAGTCGATGCAGGATTTGTTCGCCGTACCCAATCTGGACCTGTTCCAGTTGAACTTGGTGCAGGCGGAAACCTAGTTGGATGGCCAGTAGTGGTCTTCATCTTTGGTTTAATCCTCATTGCCATTCTTTATGCACGTAAAACCAAGGGTGCAATTTTGATCGGTGTAATTTCAGCAACAGTACTTGCTGTAATTCTTGAATCCGTTTTCAAAATTGGTCCTTTGTTTACTGCTCCAGACAAAGTAAATCCAAGTGGTTGGAATCTAAACGTTCCAGCTCTTCCAAGCTCAATCATTGCTACACCTGATTTTGGACTACTTGGAAGATTTGATTTGTTTGGTGGATTTGTTACTGCAGGATTCTTAACTGCAGCACTTCTAGTGTTCACATTGCTGATCACAGACTTCTTCGACACCATGGGAACAATGACCGCAATTGGTGCAGAAGCTGGTTTGACCGATCGTAATGGAAACGTAGAAAATGCTGATCGAATCTTGCTTGTCGATTCAATTGCAGCTATGGCTGGCGGTGCAGGTGGTGTTTCATCAAACACTTCTTACATCGAATCAGCATCTGGTGTGGGCGAAGGTGCTCGTACCGGATTAGCAAGCGTTGTAACAGGAATTGCACTTTTGTTGACAACATTCTTGTCACCACTAGTTGCACTTGTTCCTTACGAAGCAGCAACTCCAGCTTTGATCATCGTTGGATTCTTGATGATGACTCAAATCAAAGATATTGACTGGGCAGATATAACAATCGCGCTTCCAGCATTCTTAACAATTGTCTTGATGCCATTTACTTACTCAATTGCAGTAGGTATTGGTGCAGGCTTTGTTACTCACGTTGTATTAAAAGTTGCAACAGGCAAATCCAAATCCATTCACCCATTGCTATGGGTTGTGGCTGGCGCCTTTGTGATTTATTTTGCAACAAGTCCGATTAGAGATCTACTCGGATAGTTTCCTTAAGAAATAAAAATAAGGGCCAGAGAAATCTGGCCCTTATTTTTTTGTCTGCTAATTAACTAGTCCAAGAGGTGTATAGAGGTCTTCCTTCGGCATATCCTGCAGCCGATTGAATTCCCACTACAGCTTTTTCGGCAAATTCCGTAATTGTTTTTGCTCCGGCGTAAGTAAATGATGAACGAATACCTGCAATTATTTCATCAACCAAATCTTCCACCCCTGGTCTATTGGGATTTAAATACATTCGAGATGTTGAAATGCCTTCTTCGAACAAAGATTTACGTGCTCTATCAAAAGCATCTTCCCCACTAGTTCTTGCTGCAACTGCTCGAGCAGAGGCCATACCAAAAGATTCTTTGAAAAGTTTTCCTTGAGCATCCTTTTGTAAATCTCCAGGGGATTCATAAGTTCCAGCAAACCAAGAACCGATCATCACATGTGATGCACCAGCTGCAAGTGCTAAAGCAACATCTCGAGGATGTCTTACCCCACCGTCTGCCCAAACAGTTTTGTCATATTTTTTTGCTTCCAAAGAGCATTCCAAAACCGCAGAAAATTGTGGTCGACCAACACCTGTTTGCATACGAGTTGTACACATCGCCCCTGGTCCAACGCCAACTTTAATAATGTCTGCACCGGCTTCAATTAATGCTTTTACCCCTGCTGCTGTGACAACGTTTCCTGCCACAATTGGAACTTGAGGGTTCAAAGCTTTAATTGCTTGCAATGCTTCAATCATTTTCTTTTGGTGACCATGTGCTGTGTCAACTACTAAAACATCAGCTCCGGCTTTGAGAATCTTTTCCGCACGTGAAGCAACATCACCATTAATTCCCACCGCAACAGCAATTATTAATTTGCCATTCTTATCCACTGCTGGGTCATAAAGGCTTGCCCTTAAAGCACCGACCTTAGTTAAGATTCCTAAAAGTTTTCCATCTTTTGCAATTACGGGGGCAAGTTTAGTTCTGTTGTCATTTAAATAATCAAAAGCTTCACGAGGAGATAGGTCTTCAGTAATGGTGATTAACTCTTTACTCATAACTTGTTTAACTTGAGTGAAACGATCTACTTCATAGCAATCTTCTTCGGTAACGATGCCAATTGGTTTACCATCTTCAACAACAACTACCCCACCATGAGCTCGTTTATGAATAATGCCCATTGCATCAGCAACTGTTTGATCTGGATTTAAAGTTAATGGAGTGTCATAAAAAGTATTTCTACTTTTAACCCAATCAATGATTTCAGTGATAACTGGAAGTGGTACATCTTGGGGAATTACCGCAAGACCACCGCGGCGAGCAATTGTCTCTGCCATTCTTCGACCAGAAATTGCAGTCATATTTGCAACAACTAATGGAATTGTGGTTCCTGTTTTATCGTGAGCGGCTAGATCTACTTCAACTCTGGAGGTGAGCTCTGAATGACTTGGGACCATGAATACATCGTCATAGGTCAAGTCGTAGGAAGGTTCATTTAAAAAGCGCACAAATCGAGAGTTTATGAGACAACTGCGTTCCTGGCTAGATTGGACACTTTATTAACGCTTAAGTCCATGTCTTTTCTTCTCTATATATATAAGTAGTAGCGTTGCTGCGTGAGCCTTGACCCATATGAATTAGCAAAGCAGTCTGCAGCCAAATTAGCGCAAATCACCAAAGTCTCTAATCATGACGTTTTGGTGGTCCTTGGATCTGGTTGGACTCCAGCAGCAGATGCACTGGGACAACCAAATGCAGAAATAACTGTTACTGACTTACCAGGTTTTAGTGCCCCAGCTGTGGCAGGTCATGCTGGAAAATTACGAAGTGTAAAAGTTGGAAATTCTCAAACACTTATCCAAATGGGTAGAACTCACTATTACGAAGGAAAAGGTACAGCTGCAGTTGTTCACTCAGTAAGAACTGCAATTGCCAGTGGAGTAAAAACAATAATTTTGACAAATGCCTGTGGTGGTTTACAACTTAAATGGAAACCAGGTACACCCATCTTGATTAGAGATCACATCAACCTAACTGGGGCAACACCATTAGCTGGCCCAAGATTTCTTGACTTAAGCGAAGTTTATTCAAAGAGATTAAGAAAAATTGCTCAAGATATTGATCCAAGTTTGGAAGAAGGAGTTTATGTTCAATTCCATGGTCCTCAATATGAAACACCAGCTGAAGTACAAATGGCAATCAAACTTGGTGGAGATCTAGTTGGAATGTCTACTGCTTTAGAAGCAATTGCTGCTCGCGAAGCCCAAGCAGAAGTTTTAGGAATTTCAATGGTTACAAATCCGGGTGCAGGATTAACTAGTGAGCATCTAAATCATGAAGAAGTGTTAGCTGCTGGTTTAGCCGCTGCTTCTCGAATGGGTGATTTACTAAAGAAGGTTATTGAAAAACTGTGAGTAAAGATTTAATTTCAATTGCCCAAAACTGGGCTGATCATGATCCTGATGAAAATACTAAGCAACAAATTCTGAATTTAATCAAAAATAATGACCTTGGCAAGTTAGGTGAACTATTTGCAGGAGACCTTGAGTTTGGAACAGCTGGTTTAAGAGCTGAAATTGATGCAGGGCAAGCTCGCATGAATAGAGCCGTTGTCATAAGAGCAACTTATGGATTATGTCAGTACTTATTAAAAAAATATCCAAACAAGAAACCTAAATTAGTTGTGGGCAATGATGCAAGACATTTGTCTGATCAATTTGCACAAGATGTATGTGGTGTTGCAATGACTCTTGGTTTAGAAGTCTTTCGACTTCCTTCTCAGATTCCCACTCCAGTTTTGGCTTTCGGAGTAAGACATTTAAGTGCTGAAGCTGGAGTAATGATTACCGCATCTCATAACCCGCCTAGAGATAATGGCTACAAAGTTTATGACCATTTAGGTGCAGGAATTATTCCACCGATGGATAAAGAAATAGCAGAACTAATTAAATCTGCGCCCATGGCAAACCAAATTAAATTAACACCTGGGTGGGACGAAATCGATATCACAGATAAATACCATGAACGAGTATCTCAAATTGTTAATAATAATTTCGGGCAAATCAAAGTTGCTTTTACTCCGATGCATGGCGTTGGTCAACAAACCTTTGATAAATGTATGAAACTTGCAGGATTTGATCCCTCTATAAATGTTAAAGAACAAACAAAACCAGATCCCGATTTTCCTACTGTGTCATTTCCAAATCCTGAAGAACCTGGTGCCATGGATTTGTTACTAAAACTTGCACAAGAAATAAGTGCTGATGTTGCAATTGCAAATGATCCAGATGCTGATAGATGTGCTGTTGCAATTCCGGAAAGTGGAAAATGGCGAGTACTAACTGGTGATGAATTAGGATTTCTCATTGCCTGGTGGTTGATCAAGAAAACAGAATTAAATAATTCTCAACTTAAAGGTCAAATGGTTGCCTCAATTGTTTCAAGTTCTTTAGTTCCCAAAATGGCAGTAGCGCATGGCTTAAAAGGTGCTACAACTTTAACGGGAGTTAAATGGATGGGTCACTTAGATGAACTCATTTTTGGTTACGAGGAAGCAATTGGTTATTGCACAGATCCTGAATACGTAAGAGATAAAGATGGAATCTCAGTAGCTCTTAGAGTTGTCGAATTATTCTCATACTTAAAACAAGACAATATTTCTGCTGATCAAATACTTAATAGTATTTATGATCAGTTTGGAGTTCATTTAACCAAACAGTTAAGCTTTAGATTTGATTCTGTGAAAAAAGCTATTGACATAACAAAGAAGTTAATCACTAATTCCCCATCACAAATTGGAGAATTTAAAGTTGAAAAAGTTGAAGATATGAATAAGGGAATTGATGGTTTGCCACCTACCTCCGGAATTAGATTGCTCACCAAAAATGCGAGGATAATTGTTAGGCCAAGTGGGACTGAGCCAAAATTAAAGTGCTATCTCGAAGTAACCACAAAGCCAGGAAATCCTCAGGAAAATAAGGCCATTGCCAAAAAAGAATTAGATTCATTGGCCGATTCTGTGCACCAACTACTCACAAGTATTTAGCTTTTTACCTACTTCGCTACGCTGTGAATGTGCTAAAAGACGATCCTTTGGTGTTACCTGCATTACTTCGTGATGCCACTAATAGTGAATCTGCTCTGAAAAAATTCTTAAACGGTCTATCTGGTGTTGACAAAGTTGGTGTGGAAGAAAGAGTTGCCAGATTAGGCACTCGTTCGATTAAAACAACGGCAAAAGCTGAAGGAATCGATTTAGCAATACGCATGATTGACTTAACAACTTTAGAAGGAATGGACACCAAAGGAAAAGTTAAATCACTTTGCGCTAAAGCCAAAAGACCTGATCCACTAGATCCAAGTGTGCCAAGTGTTGCAGCGGTTTGTGTTTACAGTGATTTAGTTTCAATTGCCAAGGAAAACTTAAGTGGAACTTTGATAAAGGTTGCAGCAGTTGCAACTGGATTTCCTTCAGGACGTGTTTCTCTTGCGGCTAAATTACAAGATACTTCCGATGCTGTTTCTCAAGGCGCAGATGAAATTGACATGGTAATTGATCGTGGAGCATTTCATGAAGGAAGATTTCTAGATATCTATGATCAAATTCAATCAATTAAACAGGTTTGTAAAGCAGCTCACTTGAAGGTAATTCTAGAAACAGGTGAGTTAAAAACTTACGACAATGTTAAAAAAGCTTCCTGGAT